>ENA-OSEY01000042-OSEY01000042.1-marine-metagenome-genome-assembly--contig:-NODE-42-length-87311-cov-10.752562_pt1 | contig 87311 bp, 102 predicted proteins | sample MGYA00248465_ERZ534230 | MGnify/ENA primary metagenome ERZ534230 (study PRJEB26409, sample SAMN06344110) | marine metagenome | isolation source: Sea water from surface | place: Atlantic Ocean:Southern... | reverse complement strand
ATTTCTGCAGAAATACTGAGTTGGCTGTTAGAGGAAAAATCAATAACGCAAAGGATTATGAAGGATTACAGTTTTTCTCTTGAACTAATCAGCTCTAAAGAGGAAATAATTAGTTGTGAAGAAAAAGCATTCCTTGGAAATACTGAAGATAAAATTCAAGTACGTAGAGTTAAACTACTTGCTGATGATAAAGAAATTGTAATTGCTAAAAGTTTAATTCCATCATTAACTAGCAAGCATGGCTTTGATGGTCTATCAAATCTTGGAAAACAGCCTTTAGGTGATCTAATATTTCAAAGTCAAATTTTTATTAGAACAAAAATCTTTTTTGCAAAATTTAAATACAAAAATAGATCATTTTGGGGGAGAATAACTATCTTTGATGTGAACGGTTATCCAATGACCATTATGGAAGTTTTTTTAATTGAGTAGAATTCTAAAAGGATTTTTTAAGCTTGCAAGGTTAGATAGACCAATTGGTATTTGGTTAATCTTTTGGCCTGCACTTGCAACTCTATTAGCAACAACACAAGGTCAAAATTTTGCTAAAAATTTGTTTATTATAATTATTGGGAGCATAGTGGTCCGCTCACTAGGGTGTGTAATAAATGATGTTTTTGATAGGAATATTGACTCAAAGGTAGCTAGAACAAAAAATCGGCCAATTGCTGCTGGACAAATAAGTGTATTTGAAGCGTTAACATTCTTTATATTTCTATCATTAATAGTGATATTACTACTCATTCATACTAATTTTCGTACTTTGTTAATAAGTCTATGCTTTGGGCTGCTTATAATTATTTATCCACTAATGAAAAGAATTTTTTGGGGACCTCAAATTTTTCTTGGGTTAGTCTTTAATCCTGCCTTGATTGTTTCCGCGATGAACAATAACTTGAGTAAGTTATCATTGCTACTTTATACAGCATTCTTTTTTTGGGTAGTAGCATATGATACCTATTATGGATTAGCAGATATCAATGATGATAAGAAGATAGGTGTAAATTCAACAGCAATTGCTTGGGGGCATTGGTCAAAACTTGGTGTAATAATTTTACAAACTATTTTTCTTCTCTTGCTTGTTGCGTACGGAAATTTAATGGGATTCACCAATATATGGTTTGTTGGCTTACTTGGAATAATTATATTTTTTTTATACCAAGCATTATTGGCTCAGAAAAATTTATTCATAAAAGCTTTTAAAAATAATGGGCTAGTTGGAGCATTTATTTGCCTGCTACTATTTTTTGAATTTATTATCAATGTATAAAAATACTTCCGCTCAACAAATACTTTCGGCCAAAAATAATCCATTGAAAAATATTTCTTTATTAAATCCATTTGAATGTATTGAGTATTTAGTTGCTTTAGAAAATAGTAATTGTGCTTCAAAAGAAACGGGATGGCAGCCAATGCATTTCTACAAATCCAAAAGAAACAAATCTGCATTCATTAATCTTTATAAAAAAAATAACAGCCACGGCGAATTTGTTTTTGACTACTCTTGGGCAAATGCGTTCATAAGAAATGGGTTGAGTTATTATCCAAAACTAGTTTCAGCTATTCCATTCACGCCATGCAAAAGTAAAAAGGTTTTTGGTGATGATGAAATATCAAATGAATTGATCGATGAAATAAAAAAGATGATGCATGATGAAAGCATTAATAGTTGGCATATCCTTTTTCCAGTTAATGAGGAAAGAAAGGTTTTTCTGAAACATGATTTCATTGAAAGGTTTGGTTATAGATTTGTTTGGCAAAATAAAAATTTTGTGGACTTCAAAGACTATTTAAGTATTTTTAAATCAAGGCAAAGAAAAAATATTATTAAAGAAAGAAATTCAGTTAGATCTCTCGGGATTGAATTTGATATCTTTGAAGCAGATGACATTTCATTAGAAACTTGGAGGATATTCTTCGATTTTTATCGGATTACCTATCATGAAAGGGGGCAAGCTCCCTATCTTAATTTAGCTTTCTTTGAACAAATAGAGGCTTATAAAACAAAGTTAAAGCCAGTACTATTCTTTGCAAGGCAGAATGGTGAATACATAGGTGCAAGTCTCTGTTTTAAGGATAAAAAAACACTTTATGGAAGACACTGGGGTGCAACCAAAAATATAAGAAATTTACACTTTGAAGCATGTTACTATCAAGGAATCGAGTATTGCATTAAGCATGACATTTCATCTTTTGATCCAGGTGTTCAAGGTGAGCATAAAATTAGGCGTGGCTTCGAACCTATCAAAACTTCATCATTACATTTTATTACAAGGAAGGACTTTTCGAATGCTATAAAAAATTTCTGTGTTGATGAAGAAAAACAAATTGATAGTTATTTAGTGGCATGCAAAAACTTTACTCCATTTAATAATCAAAATAAGATGTCATCGTGAAAACAGTATCAAAAACATCTCATTTTCTTAGCGTATGTTCAGCTAATTTCAAAAGACTTGAAAAGGTAATTGACTTAAAAAGTTTGAATGATGTTGAAATCTTGCTGAATAAAGATTCCTCTAAAGCAAAATTTAAAATCATCCAAAAATCAAATCATACACTTATTCTTGATGCATCATATGTATCACCAAATGAGATCTTAGAGTTTTCATTCAGGTTACATTTTTATATTGATGCTGAAATGGTTGAGGTCATTTCCTATCAAAATGAAAAACCAGTTCCATTTTTTATTAAACGTCCGATGACACAATCAGTTGATGAGAAGTTTCAACAAAATAGATTGTTGACTGAATGGCTTGAGTATATTTTTGAAAATGGAATGAGTTCAAAGAAATATTTTGTTTAATACTTGATGAATAAGATTTTGTACCTTCATGGGTTTGCGTCATCATCGGAATCAAATAAAGCTAAACTTTTCAGAAAAACAATTGTTAAACAAAAACTAAACTATCAATGCATCACACCTGATTTACCAAATAATATTAGCGAGGCTTTCAAGTTGATAGAAAATTTAATTATAGATAACAAACCAAGATTCATTATTGGTAGTTCGCTTGGTGGATTTTATAGCACATATTTTGCAGAAAAATTTAATTTAAAATCTATCTTATTAAATCCTGCAGTTTTGCCAGCTAATGGAATGAAAATATATCTTGGAGAAAATGAAAACTTCTCAACAGGAGAGAGATTTGAATTTACCAACCAAGATGTTCGGGTTTTAAAAAAATTTGAAAGTAAAATAAAAAAAATATCTCTCCCTGAAAATCATTTCGTTTTTCTTGAGTCTGGCGATGAAGTACTCAATTACCTTGATGCTGTAAATTATTATTGTGGATCATCAATAAATGTTTTTTTTGGTGGAAACCATTCACTTGAAATGTTTGAGGATAATATGCATCAAGTAATTAAGATACTTCAATCTTGATACCATAAATTATTATTCCAGAATTCATTTAATATCCTCAATCAATCGAAATCATTCACTTGGAATGTTTGAGGATACTATCTAAACAGCAATATGGAGAATGAAATAATTTTGCACATATATTGTGCAATTTTTTCTATTTTGCACTAATATGATACTTTTAATGATCATTATCAGTGCAAAACATATGGCATACTATTTGCATGAATTAAGTACATATTTTAATTAGGAGAACTTATGAATACATTTGAATATATATGGTTAGATGGTTACGAGCCAGAGCCTTTCTTAAGAAGTAAAGTAAAGGCTACTGAAGATGATACTCCACCAGATTGGTCTTTTGATGGATCGTCTACGCTTCAAGCAGAAGGCGGAAGCTCTGATTGTCTATTATTGCCTGTGCAGACTTATCAAAATCCAGATGGACATGATCTTGTTATGACTGAAGTTCAAGCAGCAGATCATACCACTCACCCATCAAACTTTCGTGCAGCTGCGGCTGAAGTTGTTACTGATGAGTGGTGGTTTGGTTTTGAGCAAGAATTCTTTTTCACTGATCCCAAAACTGGTGAGCCGCTTGGTTGGGAAGATGGTACTCCTAGAGAACAAGGCGAATACTACTGTGGTGTTGGTGCAAGTAATGTCGTTGGTAGGGAAATATCAGATGCCCATTTGATGGCTTGTCTAGATCTTGGCATTACTCTTACTGGAACCAATGCTGAAGTAGCATTAGGTCAATGGGAATATCAATGTTTTGGTAAAGGTATAAAAGCTGCTGATGATCTTTGGGTAAGCAGATATCTGCTATACAAAATTGCTGAAGAATTTGGCGTAGGAGTAAATCTTCACCCAAAACCAAAAACTGGTGACTGGAATGGCTCAGGAATGCATACTAATTTTTCAAATGAAGCTATGAGATCTCAAGGTTCTGAGGAGCTCTTTAATTCATACTGTGACAAATTAGGTGCTGTTCATGAAGAAGGGATTGCAGTTTATGGTTCTGATAATGATATGAGATTGACGGGTCTGCATGAAACTCAAAAAATTACAGAGTTTTCATATGGTGTAAGTGATAGAGGAGCTAGTATTCGTATACCTGTTTATACCGTTGAGCACGACTGGAATGGATATCTTGAAGACAGGCGTCCAGCCTCAAACGCTAATCCTTACAGAATACTTTCACATATAGTCGGAACACTTTCTGAGTAATGTTTTAAAGGCAGCCTAATTAGGGCTGCCTTTTTTTATGTTTGAATTATGGACTCAAATTTTCTTAAAGCATTCAACGAACTTGCAACAGAAATATTGCTTGTAGATGATAATTTAAGAATCTTAACTATGAATGATGCAGCAGCATCAAATGGGTGGAACTTTGAAAATACTATCGACCTAAATTCACTATCAAAAATTATTAATAAACAAGAATTAGATAAAAGTAAGTTAACTGAACTCAAAGATGTTTTTGATAAAGAGACATATGAAAAACTATATGATCTTAAAGAGCTTGCGGTAACAAATGCGTCTTCCATCACACAAAGAGACTTTTTGCTAACTTTTGTAGACAATAATAAAAAAACTATTGATATTACAATCTCACGGTCAAGTGAGTTTGGCATATTTATTTTTGAAATATTTCAAGTTGATAGTCTTAACATGATAATCGATTCAACAAGATCGTTTTCATATCAAAAAATTGCAGCTGGTCTGGCAAGGTCATTAGCACATGAAGTAAAGAATCCACTTTCTGGAATAAAAGGCAGTGCGCAGATATTGAAAAAGAAATACTCAGATGACTTTTCTAAAAAGTTTTTAAAAATAATAGTAGATGAAACCGACAGACTTAATGAGATTGTTACTAAAATTTTAACACCCGCAAAAAAACCGGACCTAACTAATTTTAATTTACATGAAGCCATAGAAAGAGTTCTTAACTTAATTGGTGTAGATGAACTAAAGAATATTGAGCTAATTAAAAGCTATGATCCGAGCATTCCTGAACTTTATGGAGATAAAAACTTATTCATTCAAGCCGTATTGAATATTGTACAGAATGCGATCCAAGCTATGACAATAAAACTTGATGATCCAATCCTAAAGATATCCACTGGTATATCGTTTAGGCAACCAATTAATGGCAAAGTTTACTCAACGCTTGCACAAATCTGTATCGAAGATAATGGACCAGGCATTGATGAATCAATTCGAGATCAAATTTTCTTTCCAATGGTTTCATCAAAAGATTCTGGTTCTGGATTAGGACTATCGATTTCTCAAGACATTATTAGAGTACATGGTGGTTCAATAAGTTTTTCTAGGAAAGATGCGTTTACAAAGTTCTCTATTTTAATACCCATTAATGAGTCAATGCTAATTGGAACTGCAAATGCCTGAGGTATGGGTTGTAGATGATGACGAGTCAATCAGGCTTATCTTGGAGGAATCATTAAAATCTGATGGTCTTGAAGTTAAATCTTTTGCAAGAGCAGAAGATATAATTTCTAATCTTGAAAATAGAAGTCCTGATCTAGTGATTTCTGACATAAAAATGCCAGGAGTGAATGGCTATGATCTGCTAAAACATCTCCAAAATAATTATGAAGATATACCTGTGATCATTATGACAGCTTTTACTGATTTTCAGTCTGCAATTGATGCTTATGGTAGCGGTGCATTTGAGTATCTCCCAAAACCATTTGATCTTGAAGAAGCAACAACTATAGTTCAGAGAGCACTTGATAAATCAGATCTTGAAAAGCCAACTAAAATTTCAAAGACAGATATCATTGGATCTGCACCATCAATGCAAAATGTATTTAGATCAATTGGAAAGCTTTCCAATACAAATGCTACAGTCCTTATCCAAGGTGAATCTGGTACTGGAAAAGAGTTAGTTGCTAAATCTTTACATAAAAATAGTCCACGAAACGATATGCCATTAATTGCTCTGAATATGGCTGATATTCCAAAAGAATTGATTGAGAGTGAACTCTTTGGTCACGAAAAAGGTTCATTTACAGGTGCAGTTGATCAAAGAATTGGGAGATTTGAGCAAGCAAATGGCGGAACTCTTTTTTTAGATGAGATTGGTGACATGCCTTTAGAGACTCAAACAAGGCTATTAAGAGTTTTATCAAATAAAGAGTTTTATAGGGTTGGTGGAGATAAGCCTATAAAAGTTGATGTGAGGATATTAACGGCTACACATCAAAATCTGGAAAATTTGGTAACAAAAGGAACCTTCAGGGAAGATCTATTTTACAGATTGAATGTTATTAGAATTGAAGTGCCACCACTTAGAAAAAGATTAGATGATATCAGCGATCTATCAACCGCATTTTTAAAGGCTCATTCTGATGCACTTGTTGAACCGCTTAAAATTTTGTCAGATGAAGCGCTCAAAAAGCTTAAAGAATTCGATTGGCCCGGAAATGTTAGACAACTTGAGAATGTTTGCTATTGGTTAACGCTAATGGCGCCATCTCAAAATATTGGGGTTAATGATTTGCCATCTGAGATTCTTGAAAATAAATCAACTATAAAACCAACATCGGATTGGACATCCGGTTTTAAATCATGGCTTGAGGACCTTCATGATAATTACAATGATAACCTGCTTAAACGCATTGAACCCGAAATTGATAAAGCCATGATTGAGTTTGCATTAGATAAGTCCTCTGGTAAAAAACAAGATGCTGCTAAAATGTTAGGTCTTGGAAGAAATACACTAGCTAAAAAGTTAAAAAATCTTGATATTTCAGACTAGGGGCAATCCCTCTTCTTGCCATTTAGAAATTCCACCCTTTAAGATGCTTATATTTGCAAAACCAAATTTTTTAAGTTTTTCCCCAGAAATAGCAGCATTTCTACCCATACCGCATACCATGATTATCGCTTTATCTTTGTATGGAAGTAACTCCTCATAACGTTTGTCAAAATCTTTATATGGGATACTTAAAGAACCCGTTATTGATCCTGAATCAAACTCTTCTTTAGACCTAAGGTCTACAATCATTGCATCCTCTTTGTTAACCATAGTGGTCAAATTATGAGGCTCAATGCGTGCACCTCCTCGTCTCGATTCAGAAAAAAACCATAAGAATATACTCGCTATAAGTGGAACAGAATAATACCAATGATCAATAAGGAATAAGTTAAATTCAAGCATGAAAGTATTATGACTTAATATATACTTATTTTGTAATTAGCATGAAAAAATTCAATCATTTAGTTTTAGTAAGGCATGGCCAAAGTGAATGGAATGCAAAGAATTTATTTACAGGGTGGAGGGATCCAGATTTAACACAGCTTGGAATAGATGAGGCTGAAAAAGGAGGTGAGCTCTTAATTGAAAAACAAATCTCTTTTGATGTTTTATATACATCTGTCCTGATAAGATCAATCAACACTGCGCAAATTATTTTAAAGAAAATTGGGCAAGAACAAATTCCAACTTTTAGAGATGAAGCTCTCAATGAGAGAAATTATGGCGATTTAGCTGGATTAAATAAAGATGATGCAAGAAAGAAGTGGGGAGAAGAACAAGTTCATATCTGGAGAAGATCATTCGATGTGCCTCCACCTGGGGGAGAAAGTCTAAAAAATACTGGAGAGCGAGTTATGCCCTACTACAAAAAAGAGATTGCTCCAAAAATAGCTGCAGGTAAGAATGTGCTAGTTGTTGCCCATGGAAATTCTTTAAGATCATTAATCAAAGAAATAGATAAAATTAGCGACAAAGAAATAGTGAAATTAGAAATACCTACTGGAGCACCAATTATTTATAGATACAGTAAAGATGAGCAAGCCTTCATTAAAGATTAAAACAAAGAGTAATTTTTCAGATTCAATTGTTGAATGGTACAAGGTATATGGGAGACATGATTTACCTTGGAGAAATTCTGTTACTCCTTATAAGGTTTGGATTTCAGAAATTATGCTTCAACAAACACAAGTTAAAACCGCTATCCCATATTTTAAAAAATTTGTACGAAAATACCCTACTCTAAGAAGCCTTAAAAATGCATCTGAGGATGAGATTTTATCATTATGGTCAGGGTTAGGTTTCTATAAAAGAGCGCGTAATATTTTTGCTACAAAAGAGATCATTTTTGATCAATTTAATGGGGAGTTTCCAACAACCTTTGAAAAAATTATAAAGTTGCCTGGTATTGGAAAATCAACTGCAGGTGCGATTTTATCAATAGCCTTCAATAATGGCACTCCAATTCTTGATGGCAATGTTAAAAGAATCATCGTGAGGCACTTTGATTTGCCTGAGGATACTAAAGATAAGGAGTTATGGAATTACTCAGAGATAATGCTAAGTGATACTGATCCATTTATTTATACTCAAGGCATAATGGATGTGGGTGCTATGATCTGTAGACCAATTGATGTTAATTGCAATGATTGTCCAGTAAGTTCTACATGCCTGCAAGCATTTAAACCTAAAATCAAAACAAGAAATAATGTTAAAGCAGTCAAGCCAGTAATTGAAATGAATTTATTGCTTTGTTGTCATGATAATGAACTGTTATTAAAGAAGATTGATAATCAAGAAATCTGGCGAGGCCTTTGGATACCTCCTGAAAAAAGTGTTATATCAAAAAACATTATTACTAATAAAACTAAATTAACAAAAATTGAGCATCACCTGACACATAGATTTTTAGAAATAAATTTGTATGAAACTCATGTTAAGAGTAAATTTGAATTAAAATCGAATGAGGAATCCAAGTGGATACATATAAACAAAATAAAGAAGTTTGCAATACCTGCACCAATTAGGTCATATTTAGAAAATGGCTAAATTAATTTTTTGCAAAAAATTACAGAAAGAACTGCCTGCTCTTAAAATACCTCCTATGCCTGGTCCAAAAGGCTTAGAACTTATGGAAACTATTTCTGCAGAAGCATGGGAAGCTTGGAAAACTCATCAGGTTACTCTTATTAATGAAAAGAGGCTTGATTCATCAAAACCTGAAGACAGAAAATGGATTGCAGATCAGATGGATAAATTCTTCAACAATGAAGACTATGAGAAGCCTGAGGGTTTTAAACCCCTTGAATAACTATTGACTTAAATACAAATCAACACTAATCTCTTAATCCCTAATGCCCAGATAGCTCAGTCGGTAGAGCAAAGGACTGAAAATCCTTGTGTCGGTGGTTCGATTCCACCTCTGGGCACCACTCCCCAAGCATGTTTAAGCTTTCTAGATATCAAGACATACCGTTAAAAGCATCACCAAGGCATCATATTCTTCAAAATCTTCCTTGTTCTGAATAAGCTCCTTTGTAAAAGCAACTTCAGCATTGTTATCCTCATCTAGATCTAGAACTACCATTGATCTTCAAATTTTTTTTAAATTAATGTATCTCTCATTATAATAAAAGGAGTATTGTGATATTTCTTTAAATGTATTTTGAGAGATAGGTGTATGTTCAGATCACAAAAAAGATATATAACTTTAAACAGCGTTTTTATTGTTTTAGCTTTGTTTAATTTTGTATTTTTTAATACAGAAATCAGAGATTTACAGTCTTCCAGTGAAAGACTCGTTAATTCATCGATAAGCTTAATGTGTGCTTGTGGATCAGCATTGATACTATTTTTAGCTTTTAAAAAGAAAACTATACTTTTGAAGAGGTTCTTACTAACCAATCTCTTTTTAACTGGTGCACCGCTAATCTACCAAGTTTTCTCAATGTTCTTGTTTGGTTTGGGATATTTCTATGCCGGAGGCCAACTAGCTATAGCTTATTTAGTTTATCCGCTAGCTCTAATCGTGATATTTATTTATATACATCTTTCGCTACTAAAAGATACAAATAAAAAAACATCTAGTTGATTGTATTAGGAAGATTAACTTCTAAATCGAGGTATGCAACTCGCTTCAGGTTTTGAACGGGTATTGATAGGTTAAGATTTTGTTTTATCTTTCCAGCGGGAACAAATAGTATTTTTTGTAATGATTGGCCTGGCTCTAGAATTGTGTTTTTTAAAATTATCTTGGAAAGCCTCGATCTAGCTTGAGCCTCTACTATAGAATCCAGACCTTTAGTAGTTCCTATGCCTAAAGTAGTAACTTTTAAGAATGATTTTCCTATGATGCCTGTTGATGATGTATCAACTTTATTCATAACATCTTCAAATTTAGCACGCTTAGTTGCCGCTTCTCCATTTACACCTTTTATAATTGAATCACTTCCATGAAGTAATAATCTATATTTAGAATTATTTGTTACAACAACAAATAAAGGAGCAATATCTGGTCTTTTATCCTTATGTTTTAATTTGCCTGCAATCATTTTTTTTAAATTTTTGTTGGAGATCAAAATGTCTCCAAAATATCTTTCTTGATCAGACTCTTCAAACCATTTTGAACCGATGGAGATATTGTTGTTTGTATTATAATTATCCATCCAATCAGCTTGCATAAATTCTAGCTCTTCAGTCTGAGTCATGTAGTATGTAGCGTCTTGCGCTGACAATTCAAAAGCAATAAAAAAAACTAAAATAAATCTTATAACTTGCATTTTATTTCCTCAAAGTTGCACCAGTTCTCTCAATAAGTATTTTCATGTCTGTAAATGTTTGTTTTAGTCCATCAACAGTAAGTTTCCTTAACTGGCCGGTATCTAGTTTGCCTAACTCAGCCAGATCCGATGATTGTCTTGCTATTTCTTCAGCAAACAATACCAATCCAGTTTTAACATCTATCACTTGAACAATCATAGATATTCTGACGGTATTAACATAATCAGCTTTTGCTCTAACAGATCCTTGCAGTTCCCCAGTGGGTTCTCTATTAAAATTAAATGATGTTAAGTGACTAACAAAAATAAGATCAACTCCATATTTTTGGCCAAATTCATTGATGTCCTTTATAGACAGTCTGCTATTTACATTCTCCTTGATGCTAACACTTCCACCAAAAAGATTGCTGTAGTTAAGCTCAATACTCAACAACCTTTCAAGTGATTTTATAATAGGATCTTTAAAGAAATTGTCATAAGAACCGTAAAATAATGAAGTCCTTGCATCAATTATGGGTAAAATTCCTATATTTGTCGGGTATTTTGGGGCTCTTCTTTCAAAGGTTGGTTGATACATTATAGAAGGTCTTTTAGCTTTATCTTCTGGTTCTATGTCTTGAGTAAATAGATATTCAACCTGAGCTAGAAAAAATGTAATTACTAATAACCTAGTAAGTTTTAAGATTTTATTCAACTTACTGGACATTCTAACTTAATCTTCCAATCTGTATTTGAATCTGATGGATCGCAAAGTGGATCCACTATAATACTCACCTGTCCCCCTCTAATACCTTTTAGATCAATGGTAGCTGAATCACTCCTACATTGAGTATCGTGAATGACTGACCCATTATAAAGCACTCTTGCTCTATCCTTAACATCATAAAATTCATAAGAAAATTTATAACTACCTCCATAGGATGGTGGAAGTGGAACAGTGTATTGCTCAGGTTCATTAGAACCACTTGAAAGCCAATCATTGCATGTTCCCTGTTTTTTGAGGGATTCTTTTACTACAGGAATAGAGTTCTGATTTTGTCCTGAATAGGATTGTGGCACTCCTCCCCTTGCTAGAAATGCCTTACAAGCATAAGGATCGGTAATTGGATAGGGTGAATTATTACATGCAGCCCACTCACTAGAGGTTAGGGAATTTGATGATCCTGAAGATTGAGTCGACTTTTGGCTGAATGAGTTCATTAAATCAGGATAAGTCTGGTTATTTTGCTCTCTTATTTGCCGTTTTTGTGCTTCAAAGTTAGCATCCATTGCAGCATTCTGTTGCTGAATTGCCACTAAACCAGTAGCAAGTTCCTCAAGACCTTCTGCAAATGCAGCTTGTGCAATTCTTCTTTGCTCGGCCCTTCGAATACCGGCTTCTTTGCTTTGAGAGATTAATTGATTGTTTTGAGATTCAGCTTGATTATTTGCCTGGGCTTGTACTGCTTCCCTGACTTGCCAAGCATTTTCGTTCACAGATAAGAGATTTCCATCTAAATCGTCTACGCAGCTCCAGCCATCTTCACATTCTAACTGATCAACTGAGCTAGGATCAGAATTAAAAGATGGATTTAACTCATTAGCACTAGCAATTTGGTCTACTTCATCCCACTGAGATTCTTGATTGTAAGACGCCTCAGCAATATTGCTAGTTTCAGTTGTGTTGCTAACTGATTCTGTAGGAATTTTAAAATTATCAACCATAGTGAGTGTTGTATCGTCTAGAGGGGTTGGATCTTTCAATCCGCTTAACTTCGCTTCAAGTCTAGCTACTTTCTCATCATCATGAAGGATCTCTTTTTCTAGTTCTGAAACTAAACTTACACAAGTAGTATTTTTTTCTTCTAAAAGTTCTGTGTATTGCTTACAGCTTTCTATGTATTGAAGAGAACGGCTAGCTTTATCTTCAACTTCTTCTGTCCCATCCATTTTTGTTAAAAATTTTTTAGCTGGATTCTGTAAATATTTATTTCTTGCTTGTGTTTGTTTGCACTCCTTTTTTCCTTCGTCTTCTTCACAATCTTCTACTAAGATGCTGCCAGCGTATTTCTCAACCTGTTCTCCAACTGCATAGCCAACCTCCCATGAATCCATAACTTGGGAATAAATAGGAATTGATCTACCCAATACAAAGTCCTTAATAACTCCAGTTCCCATCTCTGTTGCCGCTTGCTTCATAAACGATTCACATTTCGATGAATCATGGTTATTTTTGCAAATTTCTATTGCTTGATTTACTGTGTTATAGATGTCTATTACTCCCACTATACTTGCACCACCCGCATATGCTTTTCCTACGTTACCTGCTTTAATTCTTGCAGCAATTTCTCTTTGCTTTTGCTTGTTATTCAACTCCTGAAGAGATTCTGCGTTCCTTTGTATAGATTCAGAAATTGATGGAGGTGCATCTGGATTCACAATCTTCTGAATTGAAGAGTTACTGCGATAGGAATCTAAGTAGCCTCTAGCCCTATTTAAAGATTCTCTTCTGGAGTCTATCTCTAGTTGAAGTGCTTTCTGTTGATTGGTCCAATTCTCTCTAGGAGTTTTTAAGTTATTTTGCTCCATTCTTTTTAGAACATCTTCTTCATTTTTAAGAAATACTTCTTGTTGAGTTTGAACACTGGTAACTACATTTTTAACAAATTCAGTCCTGACATTTAAAAACGCATTCATATCATTAACATCCAAAGACAGTCTACCTTTTGTCGTTTGCTTATTGGCTGCATCAGAAAGCATTTTCTTATATTCATTTACTGAAACTAGCTCATTGTTAGAGCGATTTCTAAGGTTATTTTTTTTAATACTTTCTTCAATGACCTTATCATCTATAAATTCTGGCGCATCTTGCAAAATCTTGTGCGCAGTTTTCGTGCTAGTGTTAAAAGTTTCATCAGCCTTATGGGTATATTCCAGTTGGTCAGAATTTTGAGGCGTTCCTCCTTTGAAGGCGTGCTCATATACCTTTAGACCTTGATTAGTTTTATCCGAAAATGTACCTTTATGTTCATCTTGAACATGAATGTAAGTTTCTTTATCACCAACTTTAGCTCTTGTACTAGCTCCTGGCTCATTAACGGTTATTTTGAGCATATCATTATCGCCACAGGATTTAGACTTACAAACAATATCAAAACTTGCTGGTCTTTGAATAATTTCAAAACCATTAGCTATTGCATATGATTTTGTTTTTGTACAATTCGGTTCACATCCAAGATCATAATCACTTAGAGTTCCGCCAAATTGATCATTAATAACTCTTTTACCATCGACCACTATAAATGGTTTTTTTCCTTCCGATCTGAAAGCTCCTCCGTTTTCTGTTATTTTCCTTATAAATGGCTCTCTACCAGTCAGGGTTGCTATTGTTCCAGCCCTCTTATTGGAATCCTCTAATTCTGCTAATAATTTTCTTTTCTTATTCGTAGATAAGGTTTTGGATTCTAGTATCTTTTTTCTTGCTTGTTGCATTCTGCTATCAATTTCATTTGCCCTTTGCGCGTACTCTTTTATTTGCCTACTTTCTTTCTCATCTATGTTGGGTTGTTGAGTAAGAGTTCTTTCGACATCTTTTGCAAGTTTTAGTGGATTAACAACATCACACTTTCTGTCTTTTTGTGAAGGATCCTCGCATACATCCTTTTCATCAGACAATGTATCTTCAATTGGATTTTGGACAGTGGATTTTTCAACGGATTCCGGTAAGTCTTGAGCCCAAGAAAATAGAGAAATAGTCAGAAGTAAGAACAAACTCAATCTAACCATTTGATGCTTTCCTAGATGTAATATATGCAGTCAGAGCTTGTTCTTTTTCCTCCATGCCAGAAATTTCTTTAAAAGTTTTTGCCGCTTTATATTTATTAAAGGCTTCTTCTAAAGAGTCAAGATCATTTAGAGATGAATAAATGATTGCCTGCGTAAGGTAAATTTGTGGATATTGGATGGTATATTTGTTTTCAAGTTCTTTAAAATCAGTTAGCTGTATTTGGCGTTCGTTACTAGCAAGAAAGGCAGTTAAAAATAAGTCAAACGCATTTGAAAAAACCCAGTCAGGATCAATACTAACCATTTTTAAGAATAAATCATTTGCTTCGTCTGGCAAACGCTGGTGAAGATACAGTTCGACGAGAGCGAGAAAAGATTGTTTGGACTCAAAAATTAGTTCACCGCTCATTTCGTAAGCGATTATGGCATCAATGAAATAACTGTCGAATTTCTTAACTAGATAAAATAAATTACCCTTAAATAATTGGTGCGCAAAATTATTTGGTCTTATTTCGGTAGCTAATTCTATATGAGGGATTGCATTAAAAACATCATCAAGATTTTGTGATTGACTATAATTTTGAAAAAAAATAGAGGCTATTTTGTATGAAATTTCTGCAAGGGAATCAAAAATAAATTCATCGGATCTTTGATTAGCATCTTCATAAGATGTTTCATTATCTACATTATAGATATCCAATAAAATCAGCTGTGCATCAAGTAAATCGTCTAGGGTATACTGATCTAGACTTTTAATGGAACTATTGTTTTCTGCTAAAAAATTAATATTCCCTTCCGAATTTAATGAGGGTAAGTCTTGCGAATACAGCCTAAAAGCTAATAAAACTACTAAGCTTAAGAGGCAACTAATGTATTTATTTTTCATAAATTTCATATTTATTCCATGACTTATGATATTGAATCTATATAAATACAGCAAATAACATTAAATAGAACTCAAGGCTTTTATGAAAGACTTGTAATGAACTTCACAAGTCTATGTCTCCATTGGTATGTTTCTTCTCAGGAGCATTAATACTTGTAAATCCTTGTGTCGGTGGTTCGATTCCACCTATGGGCACCAATAATTAAAAAATTGTATATATAAATGGTGCGAACGCTGAACCTTGAGCAAATACCACCAGCAAACCTAATAAAACTAGCATAAAAATTATTGGTGCAAGCCAAAACTTTTTCCTTGCTTGCATAAAAGCCCACAAATCTTTAATTAAATCTATCATTAAAATGGTTTCTCAAAATGTGATGACTCATCATCTGTTGATTGTATTCTATATGTATTCTTTGAGTTTTCATACTTTGCGTGCAGAAGATCAATTTTCAAAAGCCTTAATACTAATGACATCGGAAAAATTAGTAAGTAATAAATTATGCCAAGAATAATTGAATTTATAATCTTGCCAATGAATAAGGCTAAGCGCATATATGGCTTGTATAAATAAATAACCTGACTTGGAAACACTAAAGAGAATATGGTCACACCCAAACCGATGCCAATAATATAAACATTAGGGAAAGTAAGAGCGCTCCAAAGCCAAGGAATAACCAAACCAAATACAACCGCAATAAGAATTCCAAGAATACACCCAAATTGCTTGAGTTCTTTTTTAGATAATTCAGGTATTTCGTTCATAACATCAATCTAATTCAAATTCGTCCTGCCAGTCATCCGACTCCCATTCAGGCTGATCGGTTTTGTTTAATAGAAAACCACCAATTGCTAGATAGTCCATCTCGGTTCTCATAAAGCATCTATATGCATCTTCAGGAGTATTAACTATAGGCTCTCCCCTTACATTAAAAGAAGTATTAACAAGTACTGGACAATCTGTAACTTTTTTAAATTCTTTTAAAAGCTTATGCATTTTAGGATTTGTATCATTATGAACGGTTTGTAATCTAGCTGAATAATCTACATGAGTTATTGCTGGTAATGTAGATCTGGGTATTTTGAGCTTATCAATTCCAAACAATTGCTTTTGTTTATCATCAAGCTCCTTTCTTAATTCCTTTTTAATGTCAGCAACTATCAACATGTATGGGCTTGAGCCTTCATGTTCAAAGAAATTATTCACTTCGTCATCTAAGATAATGGGTGCGAAGGGCCGAAAAGATTCTCTATACTTTATCTTGAGATTCATTGTGGTTTGCATCTCTTCATTGCGTGGGTCACCCAAAATGGATCTAGATCCTAAAGCTCTGGGTCCAAATTCCATAGCACCTTGCATCCAACCAACAACTTTCCCATCAGCAAGAATATTGGCTACCTTATTTTCATAGTGATCATCTTGAATAATTTCATACTTCGCATCATAACTATCAAGCACTTCTTTTATTTCTTCATCATCAAAAATACTGCCCAGATAAGAACCTCGCATAGAATCTGGACTGTCTGGAGTTCTTGAATTGTTTAAATATTGATACCAAACTGATTGAGCAGCACCTAAAGCACCTCCAGCATCACCTGCAGCAGGCTGAATCCAAATATCTTTAAAAATATTTGATCTTAAGAGCTTGCCGTTTGCAACACAGTTCAAAGCAACTCCACCAGCTAAACATAAGTAATCAACATCAAATTCTTTTTTAATGGTCTTGCATAACCTTATTACAACCTCCTCTGTTACTTTTTGGATACTAGCTGCTATATCCATCTGATGTTGAGTGAGCGCCTCTTCGGGTTTCCTAGGTTCTGAATTAAATAATTTATTGAACTTTTTTGATGTCATCGTAAGTCCTACAGCATAATTAAAATACGACATGTCGAGTTTAAATGTGCCATCTTCTTTTAAATCAATGAGATTTTCTAGGATTAGATCATAATATTTAGGCTCACCATATGGAGCTAAACCCATTAATTTATACTCTCCAGAATTTACTTTAAAACCTGTAAAGTATGTAAATGCTGAATATAGTAAACCTAGGGAGTGTGGAAAATGAATCTCCCACTTTGGAGTGAGGTTATTATCCTCTCCAATCCAAACTGTGCTTGATGACCATTCACCTACTCCATCTAAGCACAAAACAGCAGCTTTATTAAAAGGGCTTGGAAAAAAAGCTGAAGCAGCATGCGATAAGTGATGTTGTGAAAAAAGTAAGTCTGGTAAATTACTTTTGTCAACGCCATCAAAGTTGATAAGCTCTTTTTTTAATACTGATTTAAGGTACAGCTTTTCCTTAAGCCATACTGGCATTGCCATTAAAAACGACTTGAATCCTTTTGGAGCAAATGAAATATAAGTTTCTAACAATCTTTCAAATTTAATCAGTGGCTTTTCATAAAAAACAATATAATCCAAATCTGAAAGTTGTATGTTTGATTCATTTATACAAAATTGAATTGCATTTCTTGGAAATGATGAATCATGTTTTTTTCTTGTGAAGCGTTCTTCTTGCGCAGCGCTAATAATCTTACCATCCACTATAAGGGACGCAGCACTGTCGTGATAATAAGCAGATATTCCTAAAATTTTCATTAAAAATCAAAATATATAAACTCTTGCGAGCTTCCTGTTGCAGAAGCAATCACAATTGTCCACGCAAGGATTATAATCAAATATATGTATTTTTTTCTTGTTTTCTTGAACATAAGTCTCAATTTAGATTGCGTGTCAAGAAAATGGGTTACAGTGAAAATAAATAATAAAACTAATGGGAAGATGTTTTGAGCCATGTTTTCATAGATAAAATCAGCAGAGATTGCACCATTAATTATTATGAAAGCATCAGTAACATCATTCGCTCTAAAAAAAATCCATGCAAAAATTACAAAAGATATAGTAATAATTCTCCAAAATAATACTGGAACTAAATTAACAAGTTGAGAAGTAAATTTAAAAAAATGTATGCCATGATTTATGGATATTCCAATTCCATGCAAAGCGCCCCATATTAGAAAAGTCCAGTTTGAGCCATGCCATAAACCACCTAACACCATGGTAATAAAAATATTTAACAAATGTTTTGGTTTTGATGTTCTATTCCCACCTAAAGGTATGTACAAATAGTCTCTAAGCCATCTTGAAAGTGTAATATGCCAGCGCAGCCAAAAATCCCTAAGACTTATAGCTAAATATGGCCTCTCAAAATTAAGTGGAAGCCTTACACCTAACATCATGGCAGATCCAATTGCCATATCAGTATATCCACTAAAATCACAATAAATCTGTAGCGTGAATCCTAAGATAGCTATCCAGTATTCAATTAATCCATGCCCAAAAGGATCATTAAAGACAGCATTCACGTAAGGAGAAATCCCATCAGCGAAAATTACTTTTTTTACAAGACCAACAGTAAAAATAAAAAGTCCTAAACCAATAACTGAGCTCTTTTTTACTGCGGCTCTTGCAATTTGTGGTAGCAGTTGTGCTGGTCTTAAAATTGGGCCAGCGATTAATTGTGGGAAAAATAGTGTGTAACCAATAAGTTGTAAATAATTTTTTTCAATCGGAAAGTTTTTTCTGTATACATCAACCACATATGAAATCATCGTAAAAGTTATGAAAGAAATACCTAATGGTAAAACTAATTGCAAATCATAGTTATTTAGGCCAAGTGCTATTGAAATTATGTCATTGTAGAAAAAATCTATGTACTTAAAGAGTATTAGTGGTAATAGCAAGAGCGATATTATTAAGCTTATCTTTAGTTTTTTTGAGTCAGCATTAGAGCTTGCAATCCATATGGCTCCAAAATATGCAATCGTACACAAAACTGCTGGCACCCAGATAAGAACCGGATTCCACCAACCATAAAAGAATAAGCTGCCTACAATTATTAACAGTATTGTGAATCTATTAGGTAGTAATTTATAAAGAAAAAAATATGCTGCAAAAAAAATAAAAAACTCAAATGTACTAAAGATCATAAAATCTAAAAGTCAAAGTTTTGTTTAATAGCATCGGCCATAATCTCATGACCGAGCTTGTTTGGATGCGGATCTCCAGGCATTGCCCAAATATCATCTTTTTTTATGCCAATGAAGTACGGCAACAAATCTAGATACTGAATTCCAAATTCATTAGCAATCTGTTCCATTTTTTGATGTATAAAAGCAAAAGGATAATCTAGCAGATTATGAAAATCTGGTGTCATTACTAAAAATATTTTTTTGTTGTTGTTTGAGGCATAATTTGCTAACTCTTTTAAGGCTGCTTTCATCTCTAAAAAGCCTTCACTGGATGGGGAGTAAATGGATTGATAATGATTTTTAAGTGTTTCTTCATTGCCTGCATTTATAATTCTGTTGAGAGCAGTCAATAAAGTAACAGCTAATTGGCTATTTCTTAATATCCAATTACCGCCACCCGCTTTCAAAACCTCTGCGTCATTGACAAAATACTGCACCACAATAGAGTCAGCATCAAATTTTTTAAGTTGCGCTAGATATAATTCAACATATCTTTTGGTATTATAATTTCCAATTCCAGCATTTATTATTTCGTATCTTTTTGTTTCAGCATTTAGCAATTTATCTAGTTTAGATGTCAAAATATCATCAAAGTCCACTCCCCAACCAAGAGTTATAGAGCTGCCTAAAAAAATTATTCTGTGGTGTGATTTACTTTCACTAATTTCATCTCCTCTCATTCCATGACTATTAAGTGTAATATCGACAGACTGAAGAGTTGCTGTTTTATTAGGTATATGTTCATGACCAAGAACCGCATTTTGACTTGGCCTTTTTAAGGATTTTGCATATTTCCACATTTCCATATCATAATTTTTCATATCAAGGTTTTTAAGCCTTAAAAAGCCCTCACCAACAATTAATGCAAATAGTGTGGAAACAAGCAAAAGTATTGTTGAGAACAAAATAGGTAGGATATTCTTCATCTGATATCAGAGTTACTTTTTATGTTAGAGATAATTTCTTCATAGAGCATTTCAGCAATTGTGCTGTGACCATACTTTGAAGGATGTGCACCATCATTTAAACAATAATTTTGCTTAGAAGGATCAAATTGGCTTAATGTATCAATGTAGTCATATTTAATTTCGTCACGTTTTTGGCTTATATTGGCAAAAAAATCATGCTCATAAAAACCTCTTTTTACATCATGCTCTGATGGGATGGTAACAACAAGTAAAGGCAAACTGTTTTCCAAGCTTAGCCGAGCAATATCTTGTAAATATTTCTCAACCTCTGGTTTCATGGTTTCTTTTTGCACCGTTATGCTTTCTTGATTTCGATTGGACATTATAAATTCAATCCTTGCTTTGGCTAGGCCAATTGACATATAAAGACTTGAATTTCTGAGTGCTTTTTTTACGAAACTAGGAACATAAATCCACCTTGATCCTGGAGAATATCCCATGCCATCTTTAATTATATAGGTTACGCTCTGATCGGTATTATCTGATGCTGTGACTGACAAAATTACTAGATCAGGATTGAATTCTAGACCATAATATTTCAAATAATTGTATGCATCATTTATGTTAAATCCATTATGTGCAGCATTGATTATTTCTGCAGAATTCTTAGTTTGATTTAATGTCCTATCTAAGATTCCTGAGAAAGTATCCTCATAGTCAACGCAAAATCCAAAAGCCACAGAATCTCCCAAGACCATAATTCTATAAATATCACTTGATTTATCTTTTACGAAGTTAGGGCCTCTGAGACCATGATTATTTATGGAAAACTCTTTGCCATAAATTGACTTAGCTGTTGTATTTGGCTTCATCTGAAAAGGCAATTCGTCACTCTCTATTATGTAGGTTGGGTCAGTATCACCATGTAATTTTAGTAATCTCATAGAAAACTCTAAGAAAACTAAACAAATTAATCCAACTACAAATAAAAGGACAAGGTTTTTGAAAATATTCATCAATAACTTTAAATTATCACATACCTTTTATGAAATAGGGATATTTCGAGGAGGCTTGAAAAGCCTCCTCGAAAGGCAATTTTAAAATTGCTAGAGGGAAATATTTAATTAAAAGCTTAAATTAAACCTAATGCCATAATTTCTTCCTGGCAGTGGAACTTCATTCTTAACAAAAGATGCATGGTTTCTTGCAACTTCATCAAGCATATTTTTTCCAAAAAGTGATAAGGTAAATTCACCCTGTTGAAGATCAAATGTCTTTGTTAATTTAAAATTTAACATTTGATAGCCATCAGTGGCTGTTTCACCAAGAGCAGTGCTATTTTGCTTGTCAACATCCTTCAGATTAAGAACAAGCTTTAAATCAGCATTGGAATACTCAGCACTATAAATATTTCTTGCTGGAGTAAGACGTGGAATGTTATTACCATTGCTTAGCTCGCCTGATATGTCATCTCTTCCAAATGAAAGTTTTAAAGCTCCAGACCCAAGATCAAAAACGTTACCAATTTCGATCTCGTATCCGTCCATCTCAGCATCCTGTTGAAGATAATTAGCTAAGATTAATCCACCATGATCATCATGATGCTCCTCATGCTCTTCGTCGTGCTCTTCATGCTCTTCTTCAGTTTCATCTTGTAAGTAAATATAGTTATCTATATCGTTTCTAAAAACTGTGGCAGTTGCATAAAAGCTACCATTTTTAAAGTTTAGAGTTACATCTAAGTTATTTGAGGTTTCTGCATTGAGATTAACATTCCCGACCTCAAATCTACCTGTGGCTAAATGTGCTCCATTCATAAACATTTCAATAGATGAAGGTGCTCTTTCAACATTCGCAAAACCAAAGTCTAAATCAAGGAAATCATTTAATTGTCTCCCAATGTTAAAAGCTACACTTGTGTTATCAAATGAGCGGTCATAATTGGTTGTCTCCATTTCTTCATGTTCATCATGATCATCGTCTTCGTCATGATGCTCTTCATCTTCATCATGGTGTTCTTCGTCTTCGTCATGATGTTCACTGACAGATCCTTTTGTATCAACACTGTCAACTCTCAAGCCAAAATCAAAACTGTAATCTCCAAAACTTCTACTGAGATAATAACCTATAGTAAATTCTTCAGATATTGCAGGTTGCATGAATGCCTCAGATCCAATTATTGAGGTATCTTCTTCAATAATATTAAAGGAGACTTTTTGAGATATTAACGAAGTAGAGAGATCAAAAATTGCGCCATATTCTGAAGAGTCGTTTGTGAAGGTTGTTGGGCCCTCTTCATGGCCATGTCCCTCGTGCTCATCATGATCATCATCTTCATCATGATGCTCCTCCTCTTCATGCTCCTCAGCATGCTGCTCTGTGAAAGAATAATCCGAGTCTCTTAAGAAAAAATCAACTTTACTTACTAAATTTCCACCAAAATTGTAGGAACCCTTTATATCGAATTTATCAGATTCAGTATTCGTAAAAATTCTCTCTCCTTCGTGCTCATCGTGTCCTTCTTCGTCATGCTCATCACCATGCTCATCATCATGCTCATCGCCATGTGCTCCATGATCGTCACCATGGAAAGGTATTCCATATGAGCTTTCTATGCTGCCAACTGAAAAACCTAAGTAACCCCAATCTGTAACAGTAGAAGCGCCAAATTTTAATGATTCGGATTCAAAGTCAGTATTTGCTAGATAACCTAAGTCTTCTTCATGATGTTCTTCCTCATCATGATGATCTTCATCCTCATCATGATGCTCTTCTTCCTCAGAGTGAATAACAGCTCCACTAGGAATGTCATAATTACCTAATGAAGTATTCTTATACGCTAAGGTTACATTTAGATTCTCAAAGTTATCCTGGAAACTAAAAGATTGTGTGTCACCATCATTAACTGATTGCGATTCTAGTCCAACTTTGAGGGCTCTTTCAACATTTGTCATTGGTATTGAGTTATCAACAATGTTGATAATTCCGCCTATGGTTCCATTCGAATAAAGTAAAGATGAAGGGCCACGAACAACTTCAATTTGTTCTACATTACTCAAATCAACATCATTAAAATGATCAGCTCCCAAGCCAGAGACATCCCGATTGACGATACCGTTTTCGAGTATCTTTATTCTTGAGCCAGACATTCCTCTGATAATTGGTTGGCCAACTGCAGCACCATAGTCAGCTGAGGCAACTCCTAGTAAATCATCTAGGGTTTCACCAATACTTTGTGTGGCATCAGAAGAAACCTCTGAACCATCAACTATGTGAATAGGATCACCAATTTCGTTAAACGTTTTACCTAATATTGAGGACGTAACAATCACTTCCTCTATGTTATCTTGTGCAAAACTAAAAGTTGCTACCAAACCAATTAAGGTTAAATATTTTTTCATAGTATGTGCCCCTTAAAACTTGTTATTAAACATTGTTATAACATAACAGTCAATCCGATTCACATCTTTTTATTAAATTTAATGCCCAATCTTTAATTAAAGGATTATCTTGGGCATTCAGAATATACTCTTGGCCTTGACCTTTGCATTGCAGCCTGCAATTAATAGGATCTTTCCATCTAACTCTGTTCAAAAAAAGTTTTTTAGTATTTTGAAAATATCTTTTAGGTAATTTCCAATTAGATCTAGATTTCCCCTTCTCTGTCAGAATTAATTGCTTATTTGTTTTAGTAAACATACCGTAACCTTTATTTTTTAATAAAGAATTATTAATTTTTAAATCTCTTGCTCCAACGTAAATAGTATTATTTTTAAAAATTTTGTTATGCATGTGGCCGTGAGGATGTGTAATATTTTTCCTTTCTAAAAAATCATTTATATGACTATCACCTTTTATAATTTTTTCCACTTGTAGCCATCCAAAAATATGATGCAAATCTTTATTATCACGTGTGTATTTTTTAAACCAACCAAAAAATAAAAAAAGATCATTTACTCCAACATCATTGTTGTCGAGCTCAGTTTGTGCCGCATTGGCTTGTCCGAAAAGCCCTCTTTTATCTCTTAAATCTGGATCATAATGACAATACTTATAATCAAGATGAGTATTGCATTTCATAAATGAAAAAAGGTCCAATGCTTTTTTGTTTTGAATAACTAAATCCTTATACTTATTGGGTGATCTTATTTTCCAGGGTATTGGTATTGAATAAATGCCTCCATCATCCAAAATTGGTGATGCAGCACCACCTGAAGATGAATCAAATCCCTTTCTGCTTAAAATTATTCTATTCATAGATTTTGATTTTCTTCACTGTTTTTCATATTATAGAGCTACGTTCATCCTAATTTAATCAAATTAGGACGGAAGTAGTCGTGAGACGAAGGAACGCATTATCGTTCATCTCGAAAGAGACGGAAGTAGGTAATGATACCGAAGGAACGCGTTGAGAAGTGGGGTATACCTTTAGGTATATGAGTTAATCAACACGAGAACTGGAGGCAAATATGACTACGTTCTACAGAGGCACTGAAGTGACTGCTAATAATGTTGTTAGAAGCCAAGCTGCTAAAAACAAATTCATTTACAGAGGCACTAAAGTTAGCCAAAACGTAAGCAAGTCAGCAAAACCACAAAAAGGTAATTACCGTGGTACTAGCTGGAATGCATAACTTTCTCTGAAAGTTAAAAAAGGAAGGTTTTTACCTTCCTTTTTTGTTTTGGTATAACTATTAGGTATTATTTTGTGAATATTGAAACAAATAACTTACATTTTTTTAATTCTTTTGCTATTTGGTTGCAGTAATAGCAACGAAGACCATTCCTGGTATCCATTTCCTTTTTCTCTATTTGATGGGGTCTATAGTGCAGGTCCTATTGCGCTAACAAATGACTTTAAAAAAGATCAGGTGCTTTGGGATCAAATCAATATTCTTAATCTCAGCCTAGCACGGATGTCATATATGATGCAGCTTGGAAGTCCTGATATTGATATAGCGTGGCTAATGCAAGATGGAGAATGGCCAGACAAGTCAAGTTTCAGCAGTGGAAGTTACAAACTAAATCAACATGAATCTGAGTTAAGCAAGTATTTGAATATGAATGGATTCACCTATGACAGGATAAGTAGAAATCAATTACTTAATTCAAATACAAAATTAAATCGTCTTAAAGTTGGTAACGGGGAGTATAAGGCGTTAATAATTCACAATACAGATCATATTCTTCCTGACCTTTATAAAAAGATTTCCGATCTGGCTAAATCAGGTGTCCTAATAATATTCTTAGGAGAATTGCCTAATAGAGCAAGTGGTTTTAAAGATAAAGAAGTCAAAGACACAAGTATATTGAATCTTAATAAAAGCATTGTTGGAGATATAGAAATCATTGATGAAATGAGCGAAATAAAAGATTTTTTAAAGCCACTGATCAATCAAAAACTTTTTACAAATGATGATGTAAATCTGCACGTCAGAGTTAATAAAAGAGATTGTAATAATGAAAAAATTTTATTTCTATTTAATAGCAGTGACGAGCAGATTGACTACAAATTTGACATCGACAGGGAATACTCGAATGTGAATATTTTCAATCCTTATGATGGATCAATAATAGGATTAACAACAAAAAATGGTGAAGAAAGTGTTTCAATTTTTCTTGAGGCAAATAAGTCAAAAATAATATCCCTTAAATCTGATAACAATTATGAAAGTTGTTGGACTAAGTCAATGTGGGATGATCCAAATAGGGAGTATTTTCCAATAATTAGATGGTGGTGGCCTGGCAATGCAGTGAATATAGATCAGCTAGAAAAAGAACTCAATATCTTTAAATTGGCCGGTTTTTCTGGAGTAGAAATTCAAACGCTTACAATAGGCCTCTCAAATGCTCACCTAAAAAAAAATGAGCAGAATATTTTTAAAGTTGGTGATGCATCTTTTTTTAGCAATCTAAAATATGTCTTTTCTAAGGCAAAAGAGCTTGAACTTGATGTGGATTTAACACTTGGAAGCGGATGGTCAAGTGGCGGACCATTTATAAAAAATTTTCCAGCACAACAATTGGTTAAGTCTGAAATTGAGCTTAAAGGTCCGTTAAATATTGAAGTTGCAGAACCAAGTATTGAAGATCCGTTTTTTGCGAATGCGACAAATTGGGTGGTTGAAAATACAATTGGTGAATTTGATAGTGACTTAGAACTTGTAAGCATCTCTAGCGCTCAAATAATCAAAAAAGATGGCGAAGAGAAACTCATCAACTTCAAAGATATTTCAACTAATTTTGACGGAAATAAACTTAATATTGATATAGGCGAAGGAAAATATAAAGTCTTTTTTGTATATCAAAATGATGTTTCACATAACGTTCTAGGTTCAGGATATCCAAATGCTCTTGAAAACTCATTAGTCATTGATCATCTTTATAAAGGTGGTATTGATGAATATCTAAAAAAACTTGGTGAAGTTTGGTTAGATGGAATCAGTCCATATAAACCAAGGAGTTTTTTCGTTGATAGTTTTGAGCTTATTGGTCAGCTACCCTGGTCAGATAAATTTTTTGAAAAGTTCAATGAGATGCATGAATATGATTTAAGACCCTTTCTACCATTGCTATTCAAAGAATATGGTGAATCAAAATACTTATACTCTATCTTTGGTGATGAGGCTGAATATCAGACAACAAACAAATTACAAGAAAGAGTGCGAGAGGATTACATCCTTGTTAGAGAGCATCTATTTATGAATGAGTTTCTTATGCCAATGAAGAATTGGATGGATGAAAAGAATATCACCCTTAGAATGCAAGCACATGGTGGATTTGGAGATTACTTAGATGCATATGCAGTTGCTGATATTCCTGAAAGTGAAAGCTTATTTGCCGGTGGTGATTATGACTTTTTAAAGTTAGCAGCATCTGCTGGACATGTTTCAGGCAAAAACACTATAAGCTCAGAATCATTTATCAAACTAAGTATTTTTGATACAACAATTAGTCTAGATGAATTCCATTCATTTTCAGGTAATGCATTTGCAGCCGGTATTAATCAAATTGTTTTTCACGGCTATGCTTATGACTATAAAACTAAATAATTATTTCTCCATGAAAAAAGGTTGTTGCATAGCCACCAAGAATCACTCGATCATCAGCTAATTCACAATATAGAATTCCTGACCTCTCTGAAATCTGCTTGGCAACCATTTTGTTTTTTCCTAACTGAGATGCCCAATATGGGATCATAACTGCATGTGCTGATCCTGTTACAGGATCTTCATCAACACCAGTCTTTGGAAAAAAACATCTTGAAACAAAATCAAATTCAGAACTCCTCGCAGTTACGATCAATCCCATTTGATCAAAGCGACTTATTTTCTCGAAATTTGGTTCAAGATCCTTAACTTTTTGTTCACCAGATAAAACTGCCATGAGTTTTGTTTTGCCTTGATATGCAGCATCAGGCATTACACCAATCGCGTCCCTAATTTTTTCTAATCTTTCATACTTTGCAGGATTATCAGTGGGAAAATCCAAATAAATCAAGCCATCATCCCTTTTAGCTAATAACTTGCCATGCTCTTTGCAGGTAAATACGATCTCATTTTTTTCTTGGAAATAATTATCAAACAATGCTTTTGCTGAAGCTAAGGTTGCATGTCCACAAAGGTCAACTTCAGCTGATGGGGCAAACCACCTAATATGAAAAGGTTCGCTTGATATATTTACAAACGCTGTTTCAGACAAGTTATTTTCCGCAGCAATTAATTGCATAACTGATTCGTCAATATCAGCATCCATGACAACTACAGCGGCTGGATTTCCTTCAAATCTTTTGCTGGTAAAGGCGTCTATTTGAAACATTTTCAATTTCATTTTTCAACTCTAGACTTATACATATACAATGGCAAATCTTTTATAATTTTTATTTCAAATATCATGCAAAAACTTAAGTCTATTCTGAGCATTGCGGGTTCTGACTCTTCAGGTGGAGCCGGTATTCAAGCTGATATTAAAACAATTACAACCCTAGGAGGTTACGCTGCAAGCGTAATTACTGCTGTTACTTCTCAAAATACTCAAGGTGTTCAGGGCATACATGACATTCCGCTGTCGGTAATTAAAAGTCAAATCAAATCTGTGATTGACGATATTGATGTCCGAGTAATTAAAACAGGTATGCTCAATAATCCTAATTTAATTAAATTTATTGGTAAGAATCTTTCGCACAAAAAGTTGATTGTTGATCCTGTAATGGTGGCTGCATCAGGTGATATTCTTGTTGAAAAATCACTTTGCAAAGTTATTAAAGTTAATCTTCTGCCAAGTGCATTTTTAGTCACTCCAAATATATATGAGGCAGAGATTCTTTCGGGGATACCAATAAAATCAATTGATGACCAAATACAATCTGCAAAATTAATTAAATCTTTTGGCGCAAAGAATGTTTTAGTTAAAGGTGGTCACATGAATGAAAAGATTTTGGCGGATGTTCTTTTGGCTGGCAATAAAATAGAGGTCTTTAAACATAAGAAAATTATTACAAAGAATACTCATGGGACTGGTTGCACTCTCGCAAGCGCAATTGCTACTAAAATTGCTCAAGGTCACAAAATGTCTATTGCCGTAAAAACATCAATAGACTATGTGCAAGTACTATTAAAAAAATCTCCTAAAATTGGCAAAGGGAATGGGCCCTTAGCGCATAATATTTAAAATTTATATTTATTTATCTCTTTTTGAAAGACGACTAAATCTTACTCTAATAGAGTAAACTCGCACTAAAGCTACAAAAGTGATAACAATCTGAGTGAATAGAGAAATTGCTATAGTATTTCTCCAATCCCAAATATCTATAGTTAGCCAAAGCAAAAAGGTCTGCAAAGGAAAATTTATTAATAGACCCATAAAAACAACTATTACACTCTCTCGAAAAGCAGTTTTTTCCGTTTTGTTCATTTACCAAACCTCATAGTTGAGTGATGTTAGCAATTCTTTAGACAAAAAAGAATTTATAACTTGAATTTCCTCCTTATTGAGACTTGGGATCATTAGGGATTCTGAGATCTTTTGATCAGTATGAAGTCCTCTTCCATTTACATATGAATCAAAACGAATGAAATTTTTTTGGGTGCCAATAATCTCACATAACTCATTATGTATATGCTCTTGTTTATTAAAAAAATCTTCTACATTTATACAGATCGATTTATCTATTTCCTTCGACATATCTAAATAGCTTTGATTTTTTTCATTCCATAGCGTTATGACGTTTCTATAATCTTCAATTTGTGCCGAAATAAAGTCTATAAAATCTAACTCTTTAAGTTTGGGATAATGGTTAGAGTATGGTTCTTTATGCATAGATTTAAGCCATGAAAACGGGTGACGAAAGCAAAATACAAATAGAGTATCCGCTATGTCTAAATCATCTAATTCTTCAGATTTTGGGGCAAGTCTATGCTTCCATCCCAGAAAATCATAACCGTGAAGCGAAAGATTAAAGTTTTCTCTCAAAAAGACACTCACGGCATTTGTACCAGTGTGCCTTTCACCAAAAATTTTAAAGTATTTAATAGTCAATCTTTTAGTTTTACTGCGGTACCAAATGCAATGACTTCAGAAGCGCCTGGTGCGATAGCTGAGGTTTGAAATCTAAAAGCCAATATAGCATTGGCACCCTTTTCTTCAGCTTGATTTATCATTCTAGCCAAAGCCTCTTCTCTTGCTCGATTTAATAATTTTGAATATCCTTGTAGTTCTCCGCCAATAATATTTTTAAGTTGGGCAAGTATATCGCTACCAAAATTTCTAGCTCTTACTGTGCTTCCAACCACGAGCCCTAGATATTCATCTACTTCTTTGTTTTCAATTGTCGAAGACGTAACTACTAACATTGTTTAAAAATAACAGATTCAATATCATAATAGAATTGATGATCGAAACAAAATTTAGTATTGGACAATTAGTGAAACATAAATTTTTGCCATTTCGTGGCGTCATTTATGATGTAGATCCTATCTTTAATAATACAGAAGAATGGTATCAATCTATTCCAAAAGATTTTAGACCTAAAAAAGATCAACCTTTTTACCATTTATTTGCCGAAAATGGTCAAATTTTTTACAACGCTTATGTTTCTGAACAAAACTTGCTAATTGATGAATCAAAACTCAAATCAAATCATCCTGATGTTGATATTTTTTTTAATGTATTTGATGGAGAAAAATATCATCAATCAAAAGCAAAAATTAATTAGCTTCTAAGTACGCAATCGTTAATGCAACTTCAAAAATTTGCATAGAAGTTTTTATCTCTTTTATGGTTGCTGCAGTTGGAGCTAAACGAATGTTAGAGTCATTAGGGTCATCAAAATTTGGGTAAGTTGACCCTGCAGGCGTCAAAAGTAACCCAAGTTCTTTGCATATTGATACAGTCCTTTTTGCTAGCCCTTTAGCAGTATCAAAAGAAACAAAATATCCTCCAGTTGGTTTTGAAAAGCTTCCGAGTTTTGGATCAAGATTTTCAAGCATGTTAATCACTAAATCAAATTTTGGTTTTAGTATGGCTGCATGCTGATCCATGTGTCCCAAAAGCGCTTCTTTATCATTAAAAAACATGCAATGCCTCATTTGATTTATCTTATCAGGACAAACCATCATTCCACCTCGTTGATTTATGACCATGTCAAATAATTGTTTGCCTGCGGCAAAGTAAGATATGCCTCCACCACCGAATGTAATCTTCGAAAATGAACTCATTATGATTGTTTTATCTTCCATGCCTGCATCTACAGCAAGGCCCCATAGTGAGGATTGTTTGATCGTGGTATCAAAATCATGAAACATGTAAGCATGATCAAAGATACAAATGCTATCTTTGGCATGCTGCTTAAATAAAGCTAAAAGTTGTTTAATATTTGAATCCGAATAAGTATGACCAGTTGGATTTGAATGTCTTGGAACAAATATGCCCCCTACTACATTTCTTTCAGATTTAAGAGCACGTTCTAATGCTATAAGATCAATCCCATCTTCTTGGAAAGGAACACAAATAGTGTCAATTTCAAAATCTTCTAGTATTCTAAAGTGCCTGTCAAAACCTGGTGTTGGACAAATAAAACTTGGCTTATTTATGTCCTTCCATGCCTTTGGTTTGCCCATTAAATACATAGCAAGTACTGTTTGATAACATATTAGCAAACTAGATTGTTCGCATACTGCAGTCGTTTCATACTCACTACCTAATAATGAAGATGCGAGTACTCGAGCTTGTTTAATTCCAAGTGGGTGGCCATAATTTCTTATATCAATGCCTTCTTCTGTGTGAGATGGAGGCACAATGCTAAGCATTTCATCGGACAAATCTAATTGATCGGAAGCAGGCCTTCCTCTAGTGAGGTCAATATTTAGATCCATACTTTTCAGCGAGTCATATTTATTTTTTAGATCTTCATCCATAGTATTATGTAAATATAATGGACACATTTTACAGGATAAACTAGAAATGGATGGAATAACTGTTTTAATAATGCTCTCAATTGCAATTTTAGTGCTATTAATTTTTATCATTTTAAGATCATCAAAAGCAGACCAGACAAAAAAGACAGATGAGTCATTAACCCTACTTGATAGATCATTTGAGCGGCAAGAGACAAAGCTAAATGATTTAGCTGATCAATTAATAGAATTTAATAAGCCACTTGATAAATTAAATCGATATTTATCAGGCGGCACCCAGGCAGGTAAATTTGGAGAATGGTCACTTGAATCAATTATTAGTGACATCTTGCCAACTAATCAATATGAAAAAAATGCAGAAACTATTTCTGGATCAGGTAAAAGAGTAGAATTTGCTATCAAATTACCTGAAGGGCTGTTGATGCCAATTGATGCAAAATTTCCCTCAGGTCTATACGACGGCTACCTTGAAGCAACACGATCTGGTGATGACAAATTAGTAAAGAATTCTTTGAACGAAATCAGAAGAAAAGTTCTATCAGATGCCGAGGATATAAATACAAAATATATCCAATCTGGTATCACCACTGATATGGGTGTAATGTTTATACCCAGTGAAGCCTTACTTCAATTAATCGATACTATTGATAACATCAGGGAGCAAATTTTTAGAGATCATAGAATTTTAATACTGGGTCCCAATTCTTTGGCTGCATACCTTATTAGCATAAATGTTGGTTTTAAAACCATCTCTCTAAATGAAAGAGCTAGCGAAATAATGATTGAGTTTGGCAAACTTAAAAAAGAGTTTGAAAACTTTAGTTCCTCTACTGAAGAATTAGATAAAAAAGTAAATGCATTGCAAAAAACAATCAATGAGCATTTAACTAGAGAAAGACAGATGGCTAAGGCTCTTAAAAATATGGATCAATTAGAGAAATAACTAAAGATAAAATCTTCTCCACATGTTCATACCAAACATTAAGGCTGCTATCCAAAGGACTAATTCAATAACATTTGGGTTACTGTTATAGCCAAAGAATCCCTTCAAAAAAACTCCAATTATTCCTTTATCATGCATCGGATGGTAATCTCCATCATTGATGGGCTGAAGAATATCCCAGGGTCTATAAATTTCTTCTTTTTTGATTTGATCGGACTTCACTAGATACTCTTCTAACTCATGTGTACCATATGCGACCATTCCAGCGGATAAAAATACTAAAAGCAAAGTTGTATATTTAAAAATATATTTCAAATTAACCTTTCTGCCTTGTTGAACAATTAAATAGCCAATAGCAATCGCCATTAGTGCTCCGATAACAAAACCTACATATGAAAAACTACCAGTTATTGAGAAGCTAGATATTAAAAATACTGCCGTTTCAAAGCCCTCCCTTAGAATTGCAAAAAATACTACTAAGAATATGCCCCATGAAGATAGTGCAAGAGCTTGAGTAGCTTGATCTTCAAGTATTTTTCTGTCGCTGACATGTTTTGAGAGCCAGAAAATAACATACCATATTAATAATGCTGTTATATACAAAAAGACTCCCTCAAATAAAGCTCTAATTGAATCATTGCCAAGGGCGTTTTTTGCTTGGATAACTGAATATCCAACCAGAATGCTGGCAAGAATAGAAGCGGCGACAGCCAACCATAGCTTTGGTAACTGATCAGTCTGATTAGTTTTAATGAGTAAGAGATAGATTATTCCTACAACGAGTGATGCCTCTAACACTTCCCTAAAAACAATTATAAATTCTGCCAAATTAATACCTTCTAGATGCGAATGATTATCATTATCATTATAACAAATTCTTGTTAAGCTTAAAGTAGCTTAAAATAATGCACATAAAAAATTATCATGAATAAAACTTTCTTACATGATTTCCATCTTAAAAATAATGCAAAAATGGTTAACTTTAGTGGATGGGAAATGCCACTAAATTATGGTTCTCAGTTAGATGAACATCTAAAAGTGAGAGAGAATGTTGGAATGTTTGACGTCTCTCATATGACAGTTTTTGAAGTCTTTGGAAAGGATGCAGAAGAATTTCTTAAGAAAATTCTTTCAAATGATATTGCTAAAATTAAAACTAATGGAGAAGCCATCTACAGTCTTTTTTTGAATGAGGCTGGCAAAATCTTAGATGACCTTATTGTATACAATCTTAATGAAAAATATTTTATTGTTTCAAATTGTGCAACCAAAGAAAGGGATGAGGAGTGGCTCAAAGAAAATGCTATGGCTTTTGAGGTTAAAGTTGAGCATAAAGAGGATTTTGGAATAATCGCAATTCAGGGGCCTCATGTAAGTGATTTTTTTGAAAAAAATATAGGTGAATCAATTGTGAACCTAAAAAATTTTGAATGTGCATCTCACAAAGGCCTTATTTTCGCCCGGACTGGCTACACGGGTGAGGATGGATTTGAGATCATCGGTAACAAAGAAGCATTATTAGAACTATGGAATGAATTCAATGATGCAGGTGTTGACCCCATTGGATTGGGCGCAAGAGATACCCTCAGAATTGAAGCAGGATTATGCCTATACGGGACTGATATGAATGATAAAACACATCCCTATGAGTGTAACCTTGGATGGACTGTTGACATGAACGATAAAGAAAGGCATTTCATTGGAAAGAAAAGCTTAATGAAAATTGATCCAAAAAAATCAAAAAAACTAGTGGGTGTAGTTTTAGAAGACAAAGGTATTCTTAGAGCAGGTTATAAAATCAGTGACGGCAAATCTAATGGCGAAATTTTATCCGGAACATTCTCACCAGTCTTAAAAAAAAGTATTGGGTTTGCAAGAGTTACTTCTGAGTTTGGGTCAACTGGAACAGTTATTATTAGAAATAATGCATTAAATGTTGAGATAGTCTCACCTCGCTTCATAAAAAAGAGATAAAATATATTTGTGAGTGATATACCGGGTGATTTAAAGTTTCTTTCTTCGCATGAGTGGGCTCGTGTAAACGACGACGGCACAGTTACTATTGGGATAAGTGATCATGCTCAAAGTCAACTTGGAGATATAGTCTATGTTGAATTACCAGAAATTGGTAAGGAAGTTGAATTTGAAGGAGACACTGCAATTGTTGAGTCTGTTAAGGCGGCATCGGATGTTTATTCTCCAATAAGTGGTGAAATAGTTGAAACAAATGATGCTATAGAACAAGAACCTGAAATTATTAATCAGTCTCCCTTTGAAGAAGGTTGGTTCTTTAAAATTAAGCCCCATAACATAGATGAGTTGAGTGAACTTTTGTCTCCAGAAGAATACTCAGAAATTTGCGAAGATTAAATAACTATGCCTAAAAAAGAAATTCTTGATAAGAAGAAACCTTCGTTTAGTAAGACTCCTGATGACTTAAATATTGAAGGGTTTGCCAAAAGACATATCGGGCTTAAAAAGGAAGATATTCAATCAATAACTAATGAGCTGGGATTCAATGATCTAGTTGATTTTGTTAATGCCGTGGTTCCAAATAATATTCTAATTGACGGAACTAGCGATTCAGATGGACTTTCTGAAGAGGAAGCACTTAACAAACTTAAATCTATTGCGAAAAAGAATAAAATCTACAAGACATTCATAGGTCAGGGTTATTATCCAAGTTTTACTCCAAGTATTATTAAAAGAAAAGTATTTGAGAATCCTGGTTGGTACACCTCCTATACTCCATATCAAGCTGAAATTTCCCAAGGAAGACTTGAAGCACTTATAAATTTTCAGACAATGGTTCAAGATTTGACAGATTTAGATATTTCAAATGCATCATTGCTTGATGAACCTACTGCAGCAGCAGAAGCAATGGCCCTTGCAAATAGAACAACAAAATTGAAGTCAAAACTTTTTTTATTAGATGCAAATTCATTTCCACAAACACAATCAGTTGTTCTCTCTCGAGCAAGACCACTTAATATTGAGGTAATAATTGATAAACCTGAAAACTTCAAGAACTACGAGGCATTTGGAGCATTAATACAGTACCCAGGAAATGATGGCTCAATAAATGACTATACTGAAATTGTTTCTAATCTAAATAAAAAATCAATTATTGCTATTGCCGCGACAGACTTACTTGCTCTAACTCTTATAAAATCACCAGGTGAAATGGGATTTGATATTGCTATTGGAAATTCTCAACGGTTTGGAGTTCCACTAGGATTTGGTGGGCCACATGCAGCTTTTATGTCTGCTAAAGAATCTTTCAAGAGATCAATTCCAGGTAGACTAGTTGGGGCATCAATAGATAAATTTGGAAATACTGCATACAGACTTGCATTACAGACTCGGGAACAACATATAAGAAGAGAAAAAGCAACCTCAAATATCTGCACTGCTCAGGCATTACTAGCAATCATGGCAAGTTTTTATGCCATTTATCACGGACCTGATGGTTTGAAGAATATTGCAAAGAAAGTTAATAATTTTGCTGAGGATTTTGCAAATATTTTGGTCAAAAAAGGGTACCAACTCAAGTCATATAATTTCTTTGATACTCTTGTAATTAATACTGGAGTGGATACAGATGAGATACTTAAGTTTGCTGAAAAGAAACAAATAAATCTCAGGAAATTTGATTCTGAACATATTGGTATTAGTTTTGATGAAACTAGCACTGCAGATGACCTAGAAATCTTGGAGTCTCTTTTTGAAAAAAGTAATGAGGAGCTATCAAACTTACCGAGTATTTCTATTCCAGATCAACTGCAAAGAAACTCAAGCTTTTTAACACATCATGTATTTAATTCTTATCACAGCGAAACTGAATTAATGCGATACATAAGAAAACTTTATGATAAGGATATAGCCCTTGATCGAGCCATGATTCCTTTGGGTTCTTGTACAATGAAATTAAATGCAACTTCAGAAATGTTGCCAGTAGGATGGGCAGAATTCTCAGAGATTCATCCTTTTACACCAAAAAATCAAGTAAAAGGTTATTTACAAATGATTGGCGAACTTGAAAATATGTTGGTTGAAGTTACAGGCTATTCAGCTATTTCATTACAACCTAATGCTGGTTCTCAAGGAGAATATGCTGGATTGCTTGCAATTGATGCCTATCATAAAAGTAACAATCAACCCAATCGTAATATTTGTCTAATACCTGAGTCAGCTCATGGTACAAATCCTGCGTCTGCTCAAATGGCTGGCATGAAAGTAGTTCCGGTTAAATGTGACAAATCTGGAAATATTGATCTTGAAGATCTTGATCAAAAAGCTAATAACTACTCAGATAACCTTTCAAGCATAATGATTACATATCCATCAACCCATGGTGTTTTTGAGTCAACAGTTAATAAAGTTTGTGAGATAGTACATTCACATGGTGGCAGAGTATATATTGATGGAGCAAATTTTAATGCCATGGTCAATTTGTGTAAGCCTGGAAAATTCGGCGGTGATGTATCACATCTGAACTTGCATAAAACTTTCTGTATCCCACATGGTGGTGGTGGTCCTGGAGTAGGCCCCATTGGTGTTGTAGATGATCTAAAAAAATTCCTTCCTGGCGATCCGCTTAAAGTTGATCAAGCGCACTCGTGCGGTCCAATATCTGGAACAAACTATGGTAGTGCCTCAATTCTTCCAATAAGTTGGATGTATATAAAAATGATGGGGGATAGCTCACTTAAGCTTGCCACACAGGTAGCACTTCTCAATGCAAATTACATTGCCAAAAAATTGAAGGGACATTATAAAATTTTATATACCGGACAAAATGACATGATTGCTCATGAATGCATACTTGATATTAGGCCTTTCAAAGATACTGCAAATATTGAAGCAGATGATATAGCTAAAAGACTTATCGACTATGGTTTTCATGCACCTACGATGTCATTTCCTGTGCCTGGAACTTTGATGATTGAGCCAACTGAAAGTGAGTCTAAAGCAGAAATTGATAGATTTATCAATGCAATGGTCTCGATAAGAAAAGAAATTGAAGAAATTGAAAACAATGCTGCAGATTATGAAGATAATGTTTTAAAGAATGCACCTCATACGGCAAAAGAGCTTATTGCTGATACTTGGAATCACCCCTACTCTAGGGAAAAAGCTGCATACCCTAATAAGGATCTTGTAGATAATAAGTATTGGCCTCCCGTTGGAAGAATTGATAATGTTCATGGCGATAAAAATCTGATGTGCTCATGTCCAAGCATAAAGGAATATTCTGAAGATTAAATTTTTGGAAGATTAATTATTTCCCAACCATTTTCCAAGCATTTCTCCTCAAGTAATGCGTCTGGATTTACAGCAATAGGTTTTTTAACTCTTGATAGAAGTGGTAAGTCATTAATCGAGTCTGAATAGAACACTGAATCATTTAAATCATAACCCTCTTTTTTGCACCACTGCTCTACTAATTCCAACTTTCCATCACCAAGAGCTGCAGGTGGAATAAATTTTGACATGCAAAATCCATCTTTAAAATAAACTTTTGTTGCGATGATATTATTAAAACCAAGTCTTTTCCCAATTACATCAACAATCAACTCATTGGTTGCGCTTGCAAGCATTAATTCATCGTTATCCGATTGATGTCCATGTATTAGTTTGAGTGCAAATACATTGATCATGGGTTCAATGCACTCATTCAAGAATGCGTGAATAATCTCATCTATTTGTTCTCTAGACATTCCTTTATAAGCACTAAGGGCAAAATTTGTGTAATCGTCAAAATTTAATTTACCCAATTCATAATCTTGATAATACGCTGAATTAATTTCTGTTGCAGATTCTGGAAGTATGTTTTTGCTAATAAGATAATTTACCATCGAATAATCTGAATCGCCGTTAAGAATGGTATTATCTAAATCAAAAATAACTAATCTTTTTTTTTGAATCATACTTATGCTAAAAGATAATTCATCAGGATATAGGAAAAATGTTGGTTTGATAATCCTTAATAAAAAATGCAAAGTTTTACTCTGCAAAAGATCGAAAACTGATAATTGGCAGTTTCCTCAAGGAGGTATTGATAAAAATGAAACTCCGTTGGATGCAGCTTATAGAGAATTATTTGAAGAGGTAAATATTCAAAAGAATCAGGTTGAATTAATATCAGAATATCCTGAATGGATTAAGTATGATCTGCCACCTAAATTCAAAAAGACGCCTTATACATTGAATGGCTTTAAAGGACAAAATCAAAAGTGGTTCTTATTTATGCTTAAGGAAGATGTAAACATTTCTTTTCATAATGATGTGAAACCGGAATTCGATTCATATGATTGGGTAAATTATTGGAGTCCATTAGAAAAGATAATTTACTTCAAAAAAGATGTTTATGAGAAGGTATTGAAGGGCTTTTCAGAGAAATTTACTGAGCTATGTTTGAAATAGCTTTATTCATAGTAGTTGGAATTTTTGCAGGAATCCTAGCCGGCTTACTGGGCGTGGGTGGTGGCTCAATTATTGTGCCGACTCTATTTTTTGTTTTCTCATGGTTAAATTTTCCAGATGCAACAAATATTCAGATGGCAATTGCAACATCACTTGCATGTATTGTAATAACAAGTATTTCCTCAACTATATCTCATAATAAAAAAGATGGGGTGCGATGGGACGTGTTCATAGTGCTGAGTATAGGTATTCCGATCGGTGCATTTATTGGAGTTAATTTTATTTACCTTGTAAGTGATTTACTACTTAAGCTGATCATTGCTGTATTCATAATTTATGTTGGAATATCCTCATTCTCGAACAAAAAAAGTGAATTCATAGAAATTAAAAGTAGTGCCCCTAAAAATATTGTAGTTGGTTCAATCATCGGATTATTGTCAATTCCACTTGGAATTGGAGGTGGGAGTTTTTGTGTTCCATATTTAAGAATGCTTGGTTTCGATATAAGACGCGCTATTGGAACATCTGCTGCATGCGGTATTACTATATCAATTGCTTCAACAATTTTATTTTTATTAAAAGACAGTCTTGATAGCTTAAATCCAAATTTAGGTATTATTTATTGGCCAGCAGTTTTTTGGATAAGCATGAGTAGTGTATTTTTTACAAGAGTTGGAGCTAATATGTCTTACCGCATAAATGAAGAGCTGCTTAAAAAGATTTTTGGTGCGGTTATAATTTTGCTAGGTATATTGCTTTTTATAAATTGATGATAGATTTACCAGATTTTTTCAATAATCCAAGCCTTATAAGTTTTGGCGCATTCAGGATCCAATATTATTCTTTAACCTGGATTATATCGGCGCTATTAATATACTTTTTCTTAAAGAATCATAGAATTATTAGAGATCTAGGCCTTAACCAGAAAATAGTTAGCGATATGGTAATTATTTATGGGTTATTCTTCGGCGCAATGATTGGTGGAAGGTTGGGCTACATGTTTTTCTATGATCTGCAAAGATGGATTGAAGATCCTTTTAGATTGTTTTTCCTATGGCAAGGAGGTCTTAGTTTTCATGGAGGTTTAATAGGAGTAATTGTTAGTTTGTATGTATTCTCCATTAAGCAAAAAATAAGCTTTCTTGCCTTAATGGATTCAATTGCTCTAGCAATGCCAATAGGTCTTGGGTTAGTGAGGATCGGAAACTTTCTCAATGGTGAACTTTTTGGTAGACCTACAAATGGAGAATGGGGATTTATCTTTCCTACTGATCCATTGGGTATACCAAGGCATCCATCACAACTTTACGAGTGTTTTCTTGAAGGAATAATATTGTTTTTTGTATTGAATTATATCGCTAGACAAAATGTTGCAAAGGGAGTTACTGCATCAGCTTTATTAATTTTTTATGGGCTTTTTAGGTTTATTGTTGAATTCTTTAGACAGCCAGATATACACATTGGTTTAATGGCGTTTGACCTGAGTATGGGTCAAATTCTATCTTTGCCGATGATGATAATTGGTTTAGTATTAGTTGTGGTATTTCAAAGAAACAATGCAACAATATCTTGATCTTTTAGAAGAAATTCTCATCAATGGAGAAACAAAAGACGATAGGACTGGAGTTGGTACTATCGGCATTTTTGGTGCTCAACTAAAATTCAATTTAAATGAAGGTTTTCCTGCTGTAACAACAAAAAAGCTTGCTTGGAAAGGTGTGGTGTCTGAGCTACTTTGGTTTTTGGAAGGATCAGATGATGAAAGACGGCTAGCTGAAATTAGATATAACAAAACAAGATCTGAGCTTGATGATCTTGATAAATACAAAACTATTTGGACAGATAATGCTGATAATCAAGGAAAGGCACTAGGTTACCAGAATGATAATCTTGTTAAGAAACTTGGTCCAGTATATGGCGTCCAGTGGAGAAGCTGGAACGGTATAGATCAGGTCAAAGATCTGCTGAGTAACTTACAAACAAATCCACATAGCAGAAGGCACATTTTAAATGCGTGGAATGTAAGTGAAATAGAGCGTATGGCATTACCTCCTTGTCATGTGATGTCACAGTTTTATGTAGGAGAGGATGACTCTCTTTCATGCCATATGTACCAAAGAAGTGCAGATATGTTTCTTGGTGTACCATTTAATATAGCAAGTTATGCGCTCTTAACACATATCTTTGCATCCATATTAGATCTTAAAGTTGGTGCTTTTGTTCACAGCTTTGGAGACTGTCATATCTATCTTAATGCTATAGAGCAAGTTAAAGAGCAAATATCTAGAAAGCCATTAAAATTGCCTGAATTAGTAATGCCAAAAATTTATTCGATTGATAATATTGCAGAATTGAGAGTCAGCGAATTTAAATTGCAAGGCTATGAACATCATCCGCCCTTAAAAGCAAAGATGGCAGTCTGATGAAGGAAATCATTTCACATGTAGTAGCCTTTTCAGAGAATATGGTAATTGGAATTGATAATAAATTACCCTGGAATCTTCCGAAAGACCTTCAACATTTTAAGAACTACACCATAAATAAGTCTATCATCATGGGAAGAAAAACTTATGAGTCTATTGGCAGACCCCTACCCAACAGAAATAATATTGTAATTTCAAAAACTCTTTCAGATCTTGAGGGTATTTATGTATGTGAAAGTCTCGATGATGCATTAAATCAGGCAAGAACACTTAATAAAAATGCTCAAAATGAAATCGTTATGATCGGTGGGGCAAGAGTGTTTTTAGAATCAGCACATCTTGTGAATAAGTTAGTGCTAACAAAGGTTAAGTGTAATATTGATGGTGATGTGTTTTATCCTAGATTGGATTTTCAAAAATTCACTTTAGAAAATAGTGAAGAATATAAGCAAGATGATTTGCATGCCTATGATTTTACAATTGAAGTGCTTAGTAAAAACTAAGAATTTTGCTCAATAAATTCCCTTCTTAACGCAAGGTTTTTTAGGCGCACTTCTTCATTTTCAGAATATCTGATCCAGTTATTTGCAGTCTTTTTAACAACCTTGTCTTCATCACGTGCAGCTAATCTAAAATATTTTTTTGCATCATCAAATTTTTCTAGCTCAAAAAATGCTTGCCCTAATACCAAATGAGCCTGAGATTCTTTCTTAAGATTACCTTTTTTTAGGCCATTTTCTATGGCAATGATTGCATCTTCAATTCTGTCTTCAAAAAGATATAAATTACCAAGCAATATGTATGTCTCTCCTCCCTTTTCATCAAGGCTTGCAGCTTTTTCGAGTACTGGAATGGCTTTGTCAATTTCTTGGGCCATTCTCCATGCATCAGCAAGAAGTTTTAAATTTTTGAATGTCTCTGAAACGACTGGCTTAAGCTCTTCTTCTTCAGTTTCTTCATTTTTTACAAGCACCTTTTTGTTTTGACCATCAACAAGAACTTGGGCAGCCCAATATGGTGTTTTATACAACAACATAAGTTGAGCTAAAGATGTATACTCCGTTTCTTTATCAAGCAAATCTTTCATATATGCAGTTTTTAATGTGAGCATAAAATCCCTTTCTCTATCCAACTGACTGTATATTCCACCTAGTGAAATAAAATGATTCTTTTTAGGATAAAACTCAATCAAAACCTCATACAAAGGTAATCTTTTTTGCAAAGATTCCTCTTTGGTGATTACATTTTCCTCGGCCAACATCCCATAACAAGCAGCAAGCAGAACATACCAATTTTCTTTTGGTCTATAGCCCTCTTCCTCCATAGCAAATCTAATTGCTTCTTCTGCTGAGGATGTAGCCTTTCGGTAATCTTCTTTATTGAAATATGCTTGCGATAACAAATAATGAGATTGAGCAGTTATTTTTTCTACTTCATCCATCCATTGTAAGATTAATTCAATACCACGATCATAGTCCTCATTTACCATATTTAGCTGCGCGAGCGTTAAGAGTGATGATGTTCTTAATGGAATTGTTGCTTCTGGTTCATTCAACAACATCTCATATGCATTCATGGCTTGATCATATTTCTCTTCGCTAAAGTATATATATCCCCAGTAATTCCACATTACAGATCTATCATAACTTTTCATCTCAGATCGCCTGTTATATAGCTCAGTAAGGATCTCCTTTGCTTTGTTCCAATCAGGAGCCTCATTGCCCTCATCATCCATTTCCTCAAGCGCTTCGACTATTTTTACAATTTTTTTTGCGGTAGATGCTTGTAACACTCTAGCTTTCCTATAAACAGGCTTTTTCTTTTTCTGATCGGCTGACTGAGCATTAAGATGGACTGCAGTCGTGAATGAAAAAGCAAATAATGTGGCAAAAATAAAGCTAGTGAATAATTTCATTAAAGATCCTCTAATATAAATGTGAATTTATGTGGCACGTCGTATACTTTGACAGCATTACCATCAACAATTTTTGGCTTATATTTTAACTTAAGTGCGGCTCTAGATGCAGCACTATTAAATATTGAGCATTTTCTGTATTCTGTGGCTGGATCAGTAGGATCTCCACAAAATCCTTCAAGTGGAACAACATCTTCAACAGTTCCAGTTTCTGTAATTGTAAAAGCTACTATTGAATATCCTTGAATACCTCTTTCTTGAGCCCGTCTGGGATATATTGGAGTAACCTTAAACAATGGAATGTACTCTCCATCTCTAAAAAAACCCCCACCAGCTGCAAAATTTGTTTTTGGTTTTGGTATCGCTACATCCACTCCTTCTATTGGAGCTAAATCGAGCTCTGGTTGAGCAATATCTTCAGGCTGTTGATCAGGTTCCTCAGGTTTTTCGAAGTCATCATATAAGGTGTCAATGTCTCTATCCGGCATAATTACATCAGCAAGCTTTCTTGCATTATCTGTTTTTATCCCTGTATCACCTAAAGAAATTAATGCTACCATCAAGAAAAAAAGGGCTACTGTGATAAATACTGCTAAGCCTGCACCCGCTAAATATTTATTAAACTCAAAAGCTCTTTCGACATATAAAAGAACGGGTCTAAAAATATTTAGTACTGCTTGCATTTAAATTATTGAGGTTCAGCCGCAAGAGAAATATTGAATACACCAGCTTCTCTAGCTCCATCCATCACTTTGATGATTGTGTCAGCCTGGGCTTTTTCATCTGCTTGAATTACCACAGAGCCTTGAGGATTATCGGCAAGCAATTTTACAACATTTGCTTTAACTTGCCTTGCATCAATTCTTCTTCCATCCATATATATTTCACCAATTGGACCAACTGCAATAAGTATTGCAGCATTTTCCTGAACTTCAGACGTCTCTGAGTCAGGTCTATTAATTTCAAGTCCTGGTTCCTTGATGAAATTAGCTGTCACTATAAAGAATATCAGCATAATAAATACTACATCCAACATTGGAGTTAAATTAATTTCGCTTTCTTCTTCTTGTACGGCAGACGATATTGCGTTTCTTCTCACTTTCTTAACCTAGTTTTTTATTAATTCTTTTATGCGCTCTTCTTCTCTCGATTTTGCGCTATTTAAATAAATTGTAGCAAAAACTCCGGATAATGCAGTAGTCATGCCCGCCATAGTCGGTAATGTTGCCTTTGAAACGCCTCCAGCCATTGATCTTGCATCGCCGCCACCTGTAAATGCCATTACTTGAAAAACTTCGATCATCCCCGTCACTGTTCCAAGCAGTCCAAAAAGTGGAGCTAAAGCTACGCAAGTTTGAATCAAAGACATGTGTTTAGCTATTTCTTCTTTTGCTTCAGATCTGAGTTTCTCTTTGATTTGAGAGGATTCCCAAGAAGTATGGTCAGAAATTGAATCCCATTTTTGCTTAATTGTGCTCATGAAAGTGTTATGCCCAGAATTAAAATACCATATTCTTTCAATGATTAATGCCCACATAAAAAAAGCTAAAAATGCTATCAACCATAGTACAGGACCACCTGCAGTCATAAAATCATTTAGAGATGCGAATGATTCAGATATGGCGTAAAACATAATTTAAGACTTGTCTGAATGTTCAGCAACGATACCGGTGCTCTGCTCTTCAAGTACATTAATTATTCCTCTTGCAGAAGAAGATGCAAATGAATGCAACAATGTTGTTGGGATTGCAACAACAAGACCAAGCACAGTCGTTACTAGGGCTTGCGATATCCCCCCAGCCATTATCTTAGGATCACCAGTTCCAAATAATGTGATTTGTTGGAAAGTAACAATCATACCTGTAACCGTACCTAACAACCCTGCAAGTGGCGCTACCACAGAAATTATTTTTACAACATTTATGCCTTTCTCAATGGATGGTCTTTCCGCCATAATTGCCTCAGCAAGTTTAAGCTCCAATGTTTCAATGTCCTTACTAAGATTTTCCCTGCCAACCTGAAGTACTCTACCTAATGGATTATTAGAATTCGGTTCTGAAGCACTGGCTTGCTTTCTCACAGCAATACCCATCATATAAAGCTGATACAGCTTCCACAAAGCAATTCCAATACCAAAAAGTCCAACAATAATAATAATGTATCCTACTTCTCTACCTTGGTTAATTCGTTCTAAAAGACTTGGAGCAAGTATTAAATTTGCAAGTAAGCTTCCTCCTGCTGGTCCAGTTGGATCAACAGAAAATTTAATAATATCACCAGGATCTGCATTAGATATCCGTTTCGCTCCACTTCTATATTTACCAGCAGGTTGCTTTGCAAGAAAAGCATATTGCCCCTTTGAAGGAATATATTCTAAATATTTACCATCACACACTGCATTATAGAGAGCAACTCTAGTGACTTCACAAGAAATAGATTCACCATCAAGATTAATAACATTAGCTGTAAATTTTGATACTTCTGAGCCAGCAACCATTTCTCTTTGCAACTCAAACCATAAGCGTTCAAGCTCAATAATTGTTGGTAGCACAGTAGCTTCAGACATTTTAGAAGATAACTCATTCAAAAATAATTCTCTTTCACGACCATACTCTGCAGCAGTTAGTGATTCAGAAAAGAGTGAACTTGCTTCTCCTGCTGTACTTTGCAAGTGTCCGAAGAGTTCTACCAAAGAACCTAATTCTTTTTTATAAGCTTCTTCTTTGACCTTTAGTATTTCTTCATTGGCCTTGTATTCAGCCTCTAGCTGTTCAGCAATTCTTTCTTGTCTAGCTAATTCACGTTTTTCAGCCTCTAAGATTGCAGCTTGCTTATTTTTTTCAGCAAGAAATTGAGCCTCTCTGATTGAGTTTTCATCTTGCTCAACAGTTCTACCCTCTTGAACAAGCTCAAGTAGGCTTTTTACTGTTGTTGGTTCGCCTTCATCATTAATATCCTGAGCAAACGACAATACAGAAAATATTGTTGTTACGAGGATGCTGTATTTCAAATATTTCATCTAGCACCTCCAATCTTTACAGGAAGCATTAACATATCTATAGGTGCTTCTTTTTTTGCCATCCTAATACCATCTCGGATCTGTGTTCTATAACTGCCAGAAATTTCTTCCCAGGTTTGAGTATCAGGGTCCCAATATCCGGTGTCTCTTCCATCTTTAGTTTGATAGAACATACCCAGTCTTCCAACTCTAAGAATATTCACAACTATTTCAGTTCCATCTATAACAATAGTTTCTTCATAAGCATCTAATTTTCTTCCATATTCAGCCTCAATGTTAAATGCTTCAAGTATCTGACGTACCTGTTCAGATGCAGTAACTTTGGGGTTTGATAAGGAGTCTCTTACTAGCTTAAGTCTGTCTGTTCTTTCTTTAATATGAAAAGGGGTGTCAAGGTTTACGTATTTCTCTAAACCATCAAGCATTCTCTGAGCAAGGGGTGGAATTTGTCTTTGCATGATAACAACTTGAACCAGCTGCTCATCATATTTATCCATTAAATCAAGTTGAGCTTGGATTTGAATCCTTTTTTGAGCGTTATAAAGCTTTAAACCCTCAACTTGTTTTGATACAACCTTATATTCGTTAACGATCTTATCGGTAGAAGATTCTGTTGCATCAATTCTATCTTGTGAATCTGCTGAAAGATTGTTGTTATCTCTGCCTACTTCTAGGGCGGCTTCTATTTGTGAAGAAACTGCTTCTTCACCAACTGTTAAGATGGAGAATAGAAGTGCAACTGCTAACGCAGGTAATTTAATTTTAGACATAAGAGTCCCCTTCTAAGTTGAACTAATACTAACAGATGTGCAATAAATGAAAAAGGATAATTTCGTTAATTTTTTTCACAAAAAATTACAATTGCAACCCTTATTTAAAAAAATTTGGGATATATTTTGGCGTATTCTTTATATACAGAATGTAATCACCTTGATCACCCCATTTTTCAAGCCCTCTTTTTTGTAAAATACTCGCGCCAGAGATAAAGTTTATTTGTATAAATGTAAAAATTGGTGATATTAGGGCTAGATAGGCAAAGCCGCTTAAAAACTGGAATGCCATTATTGTAATACCAGCCCACACCATGAATTCACCAAAATAATTTGGGTGTCTTGAGTAATACCATAATCCCTGATTTATAAATTTACCTTGATTTGTAGGATTAGAATTAAATACGCTTTTTTGTCTATCTGCGATGGCCTCATAGATAAATCCAAAAATAAATATAATCAAACCAAAAGCAAAAATGAGTAAGTCATTTGAGACGTCATTATGTAAGATTGCTACTAAGGCCGGTGCTAAGCATATTGTTATCCACACACCTTGAAGAGTCCAAAACATAAAAAATAATCTTGGAGCAGTTTTCACATGTTCAAATCTTTTATCCTCACCAGCCCTTAAGACTCTAATAAATAAAAATGAGCCGAGTCTCAAAGCCCATGCTCCAATCGACAGAGCAATTATGATTTTTTGGATACTCAATAAATTATTGGTATATGAGATGATGGATGCAGTTAAGACTAATACTAGATATGTCGCGCTACCAGTGAGATCATAAAATCTTTCAGTTTGAAGAATTGATGACGGTATAAAAATTAGCCATTGAATAACAAATGCTATTGCAAGCATAATTATCATGGCAGATATACCAATTACATTGACAGTATCGAATGAAACAAAGAAATACAGCGCTGAAGAAATTGCTGTTGCAAGGATGCTTATAGTTAGATATGGCATAAGAATTTATTAACAATTTAGAGTATATAATAAGCTATTAGTTTGACTCTAATGACAAAAATTTCAACAAATCAATTTAAAAATGGCGTTAAGATTATAATTAATAATGTCCCATGTGTGATTATTGAGAATGAGTTCCATAAGCCAGGAAAGGGGCAAGCGGTAATGAGAATAAAATATAGAAATCTTCTCAATCAAAGAGTCGTCGATAAAACATTTAAGTCAGGAGAATCAGTTGAGGAAGCTGATGTATTAACAAAAGAAATGACATATCTCTATAAAGATCAAGAATCTTGGTGCTTTATGGATCCTGACTCTTATGAACAGATAAATATTAAGGAAGATCTTGTTGGTGATGCTAAAAATTGGCTGATTGGACAAGAGAGCTGCCAAGTGATTACTTGGAATAATAGTGTAATTTCAATTGAACCCCCAGCTTTTGTTGAGTTAAAAATTTTAGAGACTGAGCCTGGACTTAAAGGTGACACCGTTTCTGGGGCAACTAAGCCAGCAATCTTAGAAACTGGACAAGAAATTCAAGTGCCTTTATTTGTAGAAATTGACGAATTGGTAAAAATTGATACTAGGTCTGGAGATTATGTTAGCAGAGTCTAAAACAATCTACGCGATAAAAGAATCACTGTCTAAATCCATTGATTCTGAGAGCGGGCTTATTGCATTTAAAAATCAAATCTTAGCAAAATCAAAAGTTTCAATATCAGATAATTTGTCTAATGGTCACTTGTCATCTAATGTTTGTATGATTGCAGCATCATTCTTAAATAAAAAACCAATTGAAATCTCTCATGCTTTTGAAGAAGGTTTGCAAAAGTTAAGTTTTGTCAAAGATGTTAAAACTGCAGGGCCCGGTTTTTTAAATATCTTTCTTGAGCAGTCTTGTTTTTTAGATAATTTTTTGGATATAAAAGATATCACTTCATTAGTCCAAAAAGATGATAAAAAATCAATTCAAATAGAATATGTTTCTGCTAATCCAACAGGGCCACTGCATGTGGGACATGGTCGAGGTGCGGCGTATGGTGATGCACTTGCAAGAATTTTAAAATTTTATGGGCATGATGTAAGCACTGAATACTATGTAAATGATGCAGGAAGGCAGGCAGATATTCTTGCGTGCAGTATATTTTTGAGAAAGCATAATCTCTTGGAAGACGATTATCCCAATTCAGCATACAAAGGATCTTACATAAAAGATATTTCAAATATGCTAGAAAAAGATATTGATTTTTCAGATGAATTTATTGATCAAATAGAAAAAAAATTATCAGATCCAGAAGAACACATAGATTATTTGATTGAGATAATCAAAGCATACGATAAAGATTACTGGTTATATCTGAAAGAGTTTTGTTTAAAAAAAGTTATATCTTTAATCAAGGCTGACCTTGATCTTTTAAATGTGCATCATGATTGTTGGTTTTTTGAATCGTCACTTGGACAGCTTGATAATACAAACTCCCTATTATCAAAAGCTATAAAAGATATTAACCAAAAGAATAAATATGAAAAAAATGATGCGTTGTGGCTAAAATCAACTGTACATGGTGATGATAAAGACAGGGTTCTCGTTAGAGAAAATGGAAGGGGAACATATTTAGCCTCTGATGTTGCATATCACAAAGATAAACTCGATAGAGGTTTTGATGAGATCATCAATGTTTGGGGTGCTGATCATCATGGCTATATCAAGAGAATTGAGAGTGCAATCGAATCAATTGGATACTCAAAAGATAAACTGGTTGTCCAGCTTGTCCAGTTTGCAAACCTTATCGAAAACGGAAAAAAATTAAAAATGTCCACAAGGTCAGGTGAATTTTATCAACTTTCAGATTTAATTACTTCAATAGGTTCTGGTGCAGCGAGATTTTATTATTTATCAAAGCAGGCTGACCAGCATTTTGATTTTGATATCACTCTTGCCAAGTCAAAAACTAAAGAAAATCTCTTTTACTATATTCAGTATGCTCACGCACGTATATGTTCACTCACAAAAAAATATAATGAAGGAGATAATGAAGAATTAAGTCAATTTTCAGATGAAAATTTCTCAAAATGTGACGATCTTATACTGAAAGTTAGTAAATTTAATGAAATTATTGAGGCTGCTGCCCAAAAATATCAGCCACATTTAATCATCTTTTTTTTAAGAGACGTTGCTCAAACCTTTCACAAATTTTATAACGATAATAATATTCTTGATTCAGCCAAAGATGAAAGAGAAAACATTATGTTATGCATGGTGAATGTAAGGCATGTCATTGCAAAATGTTTAGGTTTGCTTGGAATTGAGCCGATAGAAAAAATGTAAAATGCGAGATTATGCAAAAAAAATTAAATCAAGCAAATCGACAAAATCAAGAGCTGCTTATAAGTTAAAAAAAACGGGAAAGTTGCTCATTTCCTTGAGGTCGATTGCATTGATCGCAGGCTTTTTGATCTTAATTTTATTGTTGATATTGCAAATTTTAAAAGTAGATATTAAAGAAATAGTTTTTGAGCCTGTTGAGGTGAATATAAATTACTCCTATCCAATTCAGCTGCAAGAGGACAGCGTTACATTGCCTGAATTTATTGCCCTAAAAGATAACTGCAACTATTTGTTGCAGGTTGAGGCATATGGTAGAGAAGTATATGCTCAAGAAGAATTATCAAAAATAATGAATTTTGGTCTAAACGCTTACATTGAACTTTTCTATAGTACAAATGATCCAAATAAACCACTCTACAGGATTTTATCTGGCCCTTTTGAAAATAAGTCCTTGGTAAATAATGCTAGAGATATGTTAATCAAAAATGGGCGCAAGCCATTAATTCTTAAGAAATGCAGTCAAACTTAATTGCACAAAATATTAAAATTTTACAAAGCGAGATAAATACAATCGCTGAAAAGAATGTAAAGCTTATTGCCGTGTCAAAGAAAAAACCACTTGCAATGATTGAGCAGGCTTTTGATTTAGGGATAAATGATTTTGGAGAAAATTTTGCGCAAGAACTTAAAGAGAAAGCAGAAACGAGTTCAAAGAATATTACATGGCACTTCATTGGCCCTATACAATCAAATAAGATCAAAGATATTGCAAAATATTCGAATTGGGTACATTCAATTGAAAGAGAAAAAGTAGCGAAGAAATTGAATGAGCATGCATTAATGCATAATAAAATCATACACTCTTTAATTCAGGTAAATATTGATTCAGAAAATTCCAAATCCGGAGTATCATTAGACGCCCTGTTTGAGCTTAAAGACTACATTCTAAAAAATTGTGAGAACTTAAACTTAAGAGGGCTTATGTTTATGCCAAGATTTACTTTGGACAAAAATGAAAAAGATGAATCATTGAAAAAGATATGTTCGGTGATCAGTAAATTTAAAAATATATACAAGGATGCAGATACTTTTTCTTTTGGCACTACTCATGATTATCAGTTATCGATAAAGAATGGATCAAATATGATTAGGGTTGGTGAAAAAATATTTGGAAAAAGAATATGAAACTAGGCATTATTGGATACGGAAACATCGCAAAGGCAATGGTCGCAGGGCTGGATGGAAAATTTAATCCAATATATGTAAACGATCGTAAACCTCAATCAAAAAAAGCTTATAGGAAAAAAAGCCTGCAAGATTTTAAGATTGATGATATTGAGAAAATAAATCTTGATTTTATATTTATATGTGTAAAGCCTAAGGATGTGAAAGGTGTATTGCATTCCCTTCAGCAATTTAAAAATAAACCCTATTTGATTTCTGTTGTTGCTGGTATAAATCTTACAAGCCTAGAAAATATGTATAACAGTAAAAAAGTTATTAGGATAATGCCTTCAACTGCTGCCAAATACAGGAAAAGTGTTACAGGTATATTTGCAAAATCAAAAGGAAGAGAATACAAATTAGCAATATCGGTACTAAGAGAATTCGGAACTGTATGTGAACTAACTTCAGAGTCTAAGTTTCATGAATTTACTTCTGTGTTAGGGAGTGGTCAAGCATTTATATTCGAAATACTTAAAAATTATCAGAGTAAGATAAATAAATTTTCTAAAAATTCTAGAGAATTAAATAGAAATTTCTATAATTTTATTTCCAGCGTTGCAGATGCATATGCTGATGGAAAAGATCTTGAAGATTTGATCAATGAAATACGCTCGCCAAAAGGAACCACTCATGCAGGAATAACATCCCTTAAACGCGATAAGGTTAAAAATAAAATTGATAAAGCATTTAAAGCAGCAGAATTAAGGTCTAAAGAGATTCAAAATGAATACAAGTAATGTAGCGCTAGTGCTTATATCGATGTTGATAAGTTATGCGTATGTATTCGCATTCTTATTTAGAACATTTAAAGTGGACTACTATAATCCTATAGTTAAAACCTCAGTCAATTGGCTTGAGCCAATCCCAAATGCAATTTTTTTCTTTTCAAGCAATCCTTTACTCAACACAATCTTGATATCATTATTTGCTAAGGTGATTGGTGCTTTTCTGGTTCTATCAAACTCTTACTCTGCCGTATTCATTTTTATCATTTGTGTATTTGATGTAATAGGGTTTATTGTGCAAGTATTATTTTTCTCTATTATTGGATCAGTAATCATGAGTTGGGTGTCTCCAAACAGTGATAATTTATTTTTTCGATTAGTAAATGAGTTCTCAGATGCTATTTTGAATCCTATAAGAAAATTTATTCCTGCAATGGGCGGATTAGACTTCACCCCAATTTTTGGCTTAATTCTATTTAATTTCTTAAGTTCTTTTGTAGGAAACGGATTCATCGTGTGGCAGTTAGCCTTGAGATAATTAGTACAATGGAAAAAACAAGAAAAATATTAAGAAAATCTCAGGAGTTCCATTTTCAAAATGGAAAATCAATCAGTCAATTTGAACTTGCATATGACACATATGGGAAGCCCAATAAAACAATGTCGAATTGCATACTTGTATGTCATGCCTTTTCAGGTAGTCACCATGCAGCTGGAAAATTTGACAATGATGAAAAGAATGGTTGGTGGGATGAGTTCATAGGTGATGGAAAAACCATTGATACAAATAAATACTTTGTTGTATCTGTTAATAATTTTGGGAGCTGTTTTGGGTCTTCAGGACCAAAATCAATTTGTCCGGAAACAAAAAAACCTTACGGAATAGATTTTCCTGATGTAACTGTTCTGGACTGGGTTAAATCACAGAAGATATTAATGGAAGAGCTTAAGATACCCCATTGGGAAATGATAGCAGGAGGAAGTCTTGGTGGAATGCAAGCATTGCAATGGGCGATTAGTTATCCTGATATTGTTAAAAAGGCATGTGTAATTGCAGCAACAGCGCAGTCATCACCACAAAATATTGCATTGAATGAAGTTGCCAGAGAAATGATCAAAAAAGATGAGAATTTTCATGATGGCAATTACTCTGATAAAAATGCAATACCAAAAGTAGGATTAATGACCGCAAGGATGCTTGGTCACATTACATACTTATCAGAAAATAATATGCAAAAAAGATTTGGCAGAAAGAAACAAAATCCTGAGTCTAAAGTAGAGACCGATGTGATATATGAAATTGAAAACTATCTGAGATATAAGGGTGACAAATTTTCTGAAATTTTCGATGCTAATACATACATTTTGATGACCAAGGCCATGGATGAGTTTAATATTTGTGGTGATAATGAAAATGATTTTCAATTGATTCTAAAAAAGATTAAGGCAAAGTTGCTAATAATTAGTTTCGAGTCAGATTGGTTGTTTCCAAGTTGGCATAGCAAGTTTATTCAAAAAAATGCAATGAAAGTTGGAATATCCTCCTCATATGTTGAATTAGAGGGCTCATATGGACATGACAGTTTTTTATTTGCATCAGATGAATACTGTAATATTGTTGAGAATTTCTTAAATTTTAATGATGGATAGGCATTATCAAATTGATAGATGGATACCGGATGGGTCTAAAATATTAGATTTAGGTTGCGGTGATGGTAGTTTTTTAAAAGACCTTTCTGAAAAAAAAGAAATAACGGGTTTTGGTGTTGAGAATGATTTTGAAAAAATAAACCTTTGCATAAAAAATGGAGTTTCTGTTCTTCACCATGACATTGATGATGGAGTGAAAGAATTCAGTGGCATGGATTTTGATATAACAATCATGGCAAGCTCTATCCAATGCGTTAGAAATCCAAAAAGAGTACTCAAAGATATACTTAAAGTTTCCAAAAGATGCATCATAACGATTCCAAACTTTGGCTACTGGAAAATTAGATTCGGTTTGTTTAACGGGCGTATGCCTATTTCCAAGAGACTGCCAAACAAATGGTACGAAACTAAAAATATTCATCTTTGTACCATCAAGGATTTTGAAGAATTGTGTTTCAATAATGAGCTTAAAATAATTGAAAAACACTTTCTTAACGAAGATGGTGAGTTTATTAAAAATACCTTTCTAGCAAATCTCTTTGCAGCGGAGGGAGTCTACCTTGTTGGATCAAGATAAAATCTTTGTTATAGCATCTAATAACAAAGGTAAAGTAGCTGAATTCAAGAATTTGTTAAATCCCGCACAGATAATACCTCAGTCTGAGATACGTGACATTGAAGTAGAAGAAACAGCAACCACTTTTGTTGAAAATGCACTTTTAAAAGCAAAGGGAATTTCAAAATTCACAGATCATATGGTGATTGCTGATGATTCAGGTTTAGTAGTTCCAGAGTTAAACTATGAGCCTGGTTTGAGGTCAGCAAGATATGCATCAAAAAGAGCAACTGATTCAGCAAATAAAAAAAAGCTAAAAGAAAAAATTATTGAATATGGCGTTGATTCTTTACCGGCATACTTTGTATGTTTATTGGTCATAATAAAGTCAACCAATGATCCAATGCCACTTATCTTTGAGGGAAGAGCATACGGCTCAGTAAAAACTCAATCCAAAGGCGATAATGGTTTCGGTTACGATGATATGTTTTATCCAACTGGCTTGGATGAATCATTTGCCTCAATTGATAATAAACTTAAAGCTCAATTGAGTCATAGAGGTAAAGCTATAAAAAAGATGATTGATGCATTGAAAGAAGCCTAGCTTTTATTTTTTAGTGAGCATGAAGGTGAAAATCTTTCTTTTTTCGTTTATTGCCTTGAGGTGAAATTTTGTTTTAAATTCAAAATTTAATTCTTTAATTTTTTCAAGTTTATATTTTTTAGATCGTGCTCTTGCTGACTCAATTATAGTCTCAGCATAATCTTCCCAGTCAGTCCTAACAAATATTTTGCCTGATTTATTTAACTTTTTATAAATTAAATCTAAGAAATCCTCAGAAAAAAGTCTGCGTTTATTATGTCTTGCCTTTTGCCACGGATCAGGAAACAAAATATTTATCTCGTCAACTGAGCTGTCACTTAAATTTTCAAAAATCTCTCTTGCATCACCATTAAAGATAAAGATATTTTGTAAAGATTCTTTTTTTATTTTCCTTATTAAGCTACCAATCCCAGATAAGTACACTTCGGATGCAATAATAGTTTTTTCAGGATAATTTAAAGCATAATTAATAGTGTAATCGCCATTTCCAAATCCAATATCTAAGACCAAATTGGATTTGCTTAGTGAAACTTCGAGACTTTTAAACTTAGCAAAATCAAAATCCTTTAAAAATGCAATGTGACTTTTTTGGCTTTCGGTGAGTCGACCATGCCTATTTACATAGCTTGGCAGAAACTTTTTAATCTTATTCAATCAAACCTTTTTTTGGAGAAGATGCTGAACCATAACTTTTCTTGGGCATTCTGCCCGCTAGAAAGGCCTCTCTTCCGGATAATACTGCTTTTTTCATTGCGCTTGCCATCAAAATAGGATCTTGAGCCATTGCAACTGCGGTATTCATCAGGATGCCGTCGCAACCAAGCTCCATAGCTATTGAAGCATCTGATGCTGTTCCAACTCCAGCATCCACTATTACAGGTTTCTGAGAATCCTCAATAATCATACTCAAATTATAAGGATTGATGATTCCTAAGCCGGATCCAATAGGAGATGCAAGTGGCATTATTGCGACGCAACCAGCATCATCAAGCTCTTTACAAAATATTGGGTCATCGGAACAATAAACTAAGACTTCAAAACCCTCATCAATTAATACTTGAGCAGCTTTAATTGTTTCTGACATATTCGGGAAGAGATTTTCTTCATCACCTAAAACTTCTAATTTTACAAATGTTTTACCATCAAGTAGTTCTCTCGATAACTGACAAGTCCTAATAGCATCATCTGCAGTGAAACATCCTGCTGTATTCGGCAGTATTGTCCATTTTTCTGGATCAATAAAATCAAGCAAATTTGGTTCATTTGAATTTTGACCCAAATTTGTTCTTCTAATTGCAACTGTTACTATCTCAGCGCCTGAAGCAGAAATAGCGTCTTTAGTTTCCTGAAAATCTTTATATTTGCCTGTACCAAGCATCAAACGAGAACTGAAAGAGCGTTCTCCAATTTTTAATATGTCACTCATCCACCACCTACAGCTTCAACTATTTCGATTTTATCTTGATTTGTTATCAAAAAACTATCATGTTGAGACTTTGGAACAATTTCATTATTGATTTCTATAGCAAACCTTTTATTTTCAAGGTTTGAAATTGATATTAGATCTGAGAGTTTGTTAGATTCTAGGCGTTTATGCTTTCCGTTGAGAATAACTTCGACCTTAGGCGGCATTTGACATTGCTGCTCGCAGCTTCTTTAATGCTCCATTTTCGATTTGTCTGATTCTTTCAGCTGAAACTTTATATTCAGACGCAAGATCTTGAAGAGTGATTTTATCATCCAGCAAGAATCTTCTATTTATGATATCTTTGCTACGTTCATCTAGAATTTCAAGCGCAGCAAATAATTCACCTCTGTTATGGTCTTCAACTTCATCAGCTTCAACCATTATGGCTGGATCAAACCTTTTATCTTCTAGATACTGTGATGGGGACATAATCTTTTCATCATCATCTGTATCAGCGGGACCATCAAACGAAGAATCATTTGAAGAAAGCCTATTCTCCATATGTAAAACATCTTTTACTTCTACATTCAAATCATCTGCAATTTTTTCAGCCTCGTCCTTGCTAAGCCAATCTAGAGTTTTCTTTTTTCTTCTCAAATTAAAGAAAAGTTTCCTTTGTGCCTTGGTTGTAGCAATTTTTACTAGGCGCCAATTCTTAAGGATGTATTCATGAATCTCTGCCTTGATCCAATGTACAGCAAATGATACTAGACGCACCCCTTTTGTAGGATCAAACCTATCAACTGCTTTCATTAAACCCACATTACCTTCTTGAATAATATCAGCCAAAGGCAAACCATAACCGTTATAAGTTCTAGATATATGAACAACAAATCTAAGATGTGAAAGCACAAGCTGTCTGGCAGCTTCGAGATCATCGTTTTCGTAAAGTTTGTTGGCCAACTCTTTTTCTTGCTCGATAGTAAGAATAGGTATCGAATGCACGCACGATAGATAGGACTCTATATCCTTGCCGGGAGTGGTAAGCTCAATTGGTTGTAAATCAGTACCCATTATAAAAAATTTGTATAGTTTAATATAAGTATATTTTATTTTAGAAGATAATTATAGCAACTTTTCACTAAATTCATCCACTAATTTTACAATTTCGTTATATCTTAATCTATTAGATATGGCAAAAAAGCTTGGATTCAAGACGCTATCAGCTTTTCCATAGATAATTTTCTTCTTTGTATGAAGATCATAAATGCCTCCATTGTGAGCCTCCAACACTGCATTTGCTGCCGCTATATCCCATTCACTGGTTGGACCAAACCTAAAATATAAATCAGCTTTATTTGTAGCAAGCATACAAATCTTAAGAGAACTCCCAACCGATAAAAAACTATAATCAATTCCCTTATTTTCTAGAAACTGCTCAAATTGATCATCTTTTTTAGAGGAATGGCTTCTACTTTTAACGATTACAATAGAATCACTATAAATAGACTTTTTTTGGCTTTCTTTAAATATTTGTCCTTCAGATAACCATATTTCATCTATTGCAGGAGCCGCAACATAGCCAAAGATTGATTGCGTATTTTTAACTAAAGCAACATTTACTGTGAATTCACCACTTCTATTTATAAATTCTTTTGTTCCATCTAAAGGGTCGATAAGCCAAAAAAGACTAGGAATTTCTTTTGGGTAGGTATTTTCTTCAGACAGAATTGGAATATCAGGAAACTTATTAGTCAGCTTTTCTATTAATATATCATTTACTATCAAGTCTGCTTGTGTAACTGGAGAACCATCTTTTTTTTCATCTACAAAAAAATCCTTCGAATTGTAAATTTCCATAACCTTAGCCGAAAGGATTGGATGTATTTCATGGAAAAAATCTTTTACTTCGCTTAAGAAGATAGAGTCATTCTGCATGCTTGTCACAAGATTTAGATGGAGCTTTATCAGCAAGCTCAATGATCTTTCCAAAAATATCTACATGGTCAAATGTGCCTGAAAACATTTCTGCGCCTGGTCCATATGCAAACACACCTATTGGAGCCAATGTGTGTCTATCGGTAGACCACGATATTATTACCTCATTTTGATCTTGTTTTAGAAGATTCAGTCCGCCAGTTTCGTGATCAGATGTAACAATTATTAAGGTATCATTCCTTTTTGACGCATAGCCCAAAAGATAGTTTATTGTATTATTGAAGTCTTGATATTCATCAAGCATGGGTTGAACTCTATTATCATGCGACTCCCAGTCAATTTGGCTGCCCTCTGTCATTAGAAAAAATCTTCCACAGTCATCAGATGAAGATTCAAGGTACTTAACAGCAACCTTTGTCATTGCCAATTGTGTAGGCCCATCACCTCTATTAATGCCAGAATCTGCAAACAAACCGATAATTTTTTTTTCATAATCACTGATGCTTGTGAGTTTTTTAAAATCTAAGTAAAACTGTAACTTATCAGTATTTTTAATGCGGAAAAACTTTCTGCCTCCACCTAGGGCAATCTTTATGGTAGATTCTGTGAGTTGAGTTGCTATTGCTTCCTCTTTATATCTACTATCAATGTGAGCATAGTGCGCTGCAGGGCTTGCATGTGTCACAGATGATGTTGCAACTAGACCTGAATGATAATGATAATCATCTAAAATCTCTGAAATATTTTTGATCTCTTGTTTTGCCGAATCAATTCCCAAAAATCTATTCTTAGTCTTCACTCCTGTTGCCCATGCTGTTCCACTTGCTGCAGAATCTGTATATAAATCATCAAATGAGTAGTTGGTGACAATTCCAGAGATGGGCATTCTGTCCACGGCAGTATTAAATTTAGGACCTCCCTCAAATAATCTAGCTAATTTAATATGGTTGAAACCAACCCCATCTCCAATTACTAAAATAATTTTTTTTGGAACAAAAAAATCTTTTTGAGATAATTTAATAGGGCTGATAGCATTTCCTATTTTCACACGCTCAATTTTTTCTTCACAAATTAAGTTAAAGTGCAATGTAAGTAATGCTAAAAACAATATTGTGGTTTTCATTTAGCTTGTAGGACTTTCTGTCTTATTGCTTTTAACTCTTTTGCTGAACGAGAATAATCATGATCATAGATAGAAGATTCCCAGTCTCCATATTGAGGATTTTCAATCATAAACCATTTCTTTCCCCAATAATCTTGGTACAAATCAGCAATCTTTTTTCTTTCATTTGGTCCTATCTTATTTTCTTTTAATGAAACAAAATCGCCTAAATTATCACCAAGTTGAAAAATGATCCTGTAATTCTGGGCTATCATCTGTTTTCTTGGATATTTGTCATCTCCCCAACCATTTTCATCTCTCATCAGTAAAGTATCTTTTTCATCAGAGATAGGGATCCCTAGTTTCTTAAAATTTTCTCTAGTGCTAGATTCGAATTTATGACGTCTATTTGTTACATAGAAAATCTCAATTCCATTATTTTTAACTTTTTTCAAAAATTCAATGGCTCCAGGAAGTGCTTCTGCGCTTGCCTCGAAGCACCAATCATCCCAACCCTCTGGATAAGAGGTTGAATTGAGAATCAATCTTGCTTCATATGGTGAGTTATCAAGAATAGTTTCATCTACATCAATAACAATTGCAGGTGGTAATTCATTTATTCTCGTATTATGTTCAGTAAAAGCATTCCAGCTTGTGTCGCTTAAAGCTTTCTTTATTAAATCACCTGCAATGTTATAAGTCTGTTTAATTGCAACATGATGTTCAGCTGCAGTTTGAGAATATATAACTGCTAACATTCGTTGTTGCTCAGGATGGAAATCATCTGACAAACAAAAATTAGATAATATCAACAAAAAGTAAATTTGAGATGCTTTCATATATATCTGCTATTATAATTTCGGTCAGTTAAAGTATCTATATGCTAGAAAGATTTGAAGATAAGTTAGAAAAACTTAAAAAAGGACTTGAGTGGATGTCAAAAGACAGAAAGGTTGTATTGCCCCACCATAAAACTTTTGAGTTGGTTGAAGAGATGCTTGAAATAGTTGAAAGCTTAAAAAAGGAAAAAAATGACAAATAAATATGAAAGTTTTAACCTTGAAATCGAAGACAATATTGCAAATATTATCCTATCGAGGCCTGAACAACTTAATAGCATGTCAAGAAAGTTTTGGGTTGAACTACCTGAAATTCTTGAAGAAGTAAATCGTAATTCAGAGATAAGAGTATTAATAATTTCTTCAACTGGTAAACATTTCTGTGCGGGCATGGATTTATCAGCATTTGATAACGGTGTAGCAAATATACCAAAAGAAAAAAGACCAGATAATGCAAGAATTGGCGAGGCGTTATATAGGTCTGCCAAGGAGCTTCAAGAATACATATCTAAGCTTGAAAAAATTAGAGTGCCTGTGATTGCTGCCATCCATGGAGGATGCATTGGTGGTGCTGTAGATTTAGTTACTGCATGTGATATCAGGCTTGCTACTACTGATGCATTTTTCTGTATTCAGGAAATAAATATTGGAATGGCGGCAGATGTAGGTACTTTGCAGCGCTTGCCCAGAATAATTCCTGATTCAAAGATGCGCGAATTGGCATATACAGGTCGAAGAATGTTAGCTGATGAAGCAAAAGAATCTGGATTAGTTAGTGATGTTTATAATTCGCAAGAGGAAATGGTGAATGCTGCTAAGGAAATGGCAAATGAAATTGCTAAAAAATCTCCTATAGCTATTTATGGATTAAAAGCTCTTATGAACTACTCGCGAGATCACACTATTAGTGATAGCCTTGACTTCAATGCACTATGGAGTGGAGCCATGCTAAGCCAAAGAGATATGGAAGAAGCTATAAAAGCTTTTGTTGAGAAAAGAGAAGCTACTTTTGGAAAAATGGCTGATGTTAAAAACTTTGATGAGGCTGGTAATTAAAGTTTCCTATGAAAAACTGGGCTCTCGTAAGTAGAATCTGGCTTAGAAAATTTATATCCATCTAAATTGAAATTTATTAAATCTTTTGGATCAGTGATCTGATTCTGTATTATAAATTTCGTCATTAAACCACGAGCTTTCTTTGCGTAAAAACTGATGATTTTGAATTGACCGTTTTTATAATCTTTAAAAACAGGAGAAATAACTCTTACCTTGTTTCTAATATTTGAAAGAGATTTGAAATACTCTTCCGATGCAAGATTAATGAGTGTATCCGAACCATTCTCAGAAATTTCATTAACAATCATATCAGTAATTTTTTCACCCCAAAATTCATATAAATTTTTACCTTTTGGATTAAGCAACTTAGTCCCCATTTCGAGCCTGTAGGGTTCTACAACATCAAGAGGTCTAAGCGATCCATAAAGACCAGACAAAATTCTGAGATGTTTTTGAGAAAATTCAATATCCTCTTCATTAAAAGTATCTGCTTCAAGACCTTTATAGACATCACCTTGAAAAACAAACATTGCTTGCTTAGCATTAGAGTTTAGTTGTCTTTGTCCTTCCCAATTTTGGTACCTGTCGTAATTAAGAGTAGCTAACTTGTCACTTAGACTCATTAGTGAAGCAATATCTTTCGGTTCTTTTTCTTGTAGTTCACTAATTAGTACCTTTGATTCATCTAAAAAACTCGGGTTAGTAGACAGTCCAAGGTTTATTGGGTCAAAATCAAGTGTTTTTGCTGGAGAAATAACTATAATCATTTTTTTCTATTTTAACTAAATAAATTTAAGATACATTAATGACAACACATTTAGGAAGGTTTTTTTCGCTATTACTGCCTATTATTATTGTTTTGAACGTATTAATTGTTTTATCAAGATATGTATTTGGTGTTGGATTAGTTGCTTTTCAAGAGCTAGTGCTATATTTGCATGCAATCATTTTCTTAGGTTGTGCTGGATGGGTGCTACTTAAAGATGAACACGTTAGAGTAGATATTTTTTATCGTGATCAAAGTAATAAAAAAAAGAACTTAGTCAATTTTATTGGGATAGTTTTTTTTCTATTACCATCGGTTTTTGTAATTGGTTGGTACTCTATCGACTTTATATTGATTTCATGGTCGATTGGAGAAAGTTCTACTGAGCCTGGAGGCTTACCATATGTTTACATTCAGAAATCTTTTATCCTGCTATTCCCTGTATTGCTGTTTTTAGCATCAATCAAGTTATTAATTAAATTATGGAAATAATTCCGTTAATTTTTATATTGCTAGTTTGTGCGAGTCTGCTTATGGGTTTTCCTGTGGCTTTTACACTTGCAGGGATTTCAGTTTTGTATGCACTCATAGGAGTAATAATCGGATTCTTTGACGTCAACCTGTTTAAAAACATTCCTATCAGAATTTATGGAATCATGAATAATCAAACATTATTGGCCGTCCCGTTATTCATTTATATGGGTGTGACGCTAGAAAAATCTGGTATTGCAGCATCAATGTTATCTGAAATGGGTAAGGCATTCGCAAAAGTTAAGTCTGGACTTGGTATATCTATAATATTGGTTGGTACCTTGCTGGCAGCAAGTACTGGGATAGTTGGCGCTACTGTTGTAACTATGGGGTTGATGTCGCTTCCTATTCTTCTAAAGCAAGGTTATTCAAAGGAATTTTCAACTGGCTTGGTCGCAGCTACCGGGACTCTTGGTCAAATAATACCGCCCTCTATAGCATTAGTTCTTTTAGGAGATGTAATGTCTAATGCTTATCAACGAGCACAAAATAATCTTGGCATTTTCTCTCAAAAGACCGTATCAGTCGGCGACCTTTTTATTGGAGCAATCATTCCAGGATTGTTGATATGTGTTGGTTATTTAATATATACAATCCTTGTAAATAGAAAAAAAATACTCGAAGTAGAAACTAATATTCAAAATACACATCTGATTAGAACACTGTTTCCGCCTTTCTTATTAATTTTTGTAGTTTTAGGCTCAATAATTGCTGGAGTTGCTACTCCAACTGAGGCGGCAGGCATTGGTGCATTAGGCTCTTTAATAATTGCAACATTTTCAAATAAAATCTCCATTAGTTTATTTAAAGACATCTCATTTCAGTCTGCAAAAATTACCACAATGATTTTTGCAATTTTAATTGGGGCATCTATCTTTTCATTGGTTTTCAGAGGTATAGGAGGAGATGATTTAATTGATCAAATATTTGGAGCACTGCCTGGCGGGCAATATACGGCTTTGCTTATCATTCTTTTTGGAATATTCATCATTGGGTTTATATTAGATTTTATTGAGATTTGTTATGTAATTGTTCCACTGATTGCGCCTCCTTTGTTAATGATGGGGTTCGATCCAGTCTGGTTATCAATTCTTTTGGCAATTGTTTTGCAAACATCCTTTTTAACACCTCCATTTGGTTTCTCATTGTTTTATTTGAGAGGTGTTGCTGGAGATAACATACAAACTAAAGAAATCTATAAAGGTGTTGTGCCTTTTATAGTAATTCAGCTTATGGCGTTGGCTTTGGTAATTCTTTTTCCTAGGATACTAATCTTATAATTAAGAATTATAAGCCAGCATTATTTTTTTCTAGAGCCTGTTCTGCTCTATAACTTGAGCGCACCATAGGTCCAGATACCACCTCAAGAAAACCTCTTTTAATACCAATATCTCTTAATTCATTGAATTCACTGGGCTTTATCCATCTTGCTACTGGAAGGTGATTAAGAGTCGGTCTTAAATATTGTCCAAGAGTTAAAATATCGACATTTGCCTCAAGAAGGTCATCCATTGTATCTATAATTTCATCTCTTGTTTCGCCCAAACCTAAAATTATGCTTGATTTTGTAAGCACTTGAGAGTTGATAGCTTTTGAAGTTGCAAGAACATCAAGTGTTTGTTGATAGCCTGCTCTTATGTCTCTTACAGGATGGGTTAATCTTTTAACAGTTTCAATATTTTGGGCAAATACTTGAATGCCACAATTAACTAAGGTTTCTATCGATGATCTTAATCCTTTAAAGTCTGGAGTTAATGCTTCTACTGATGTATGTGGATTATGTTCTTTAATTAGTTGCACTGTATCTGCATAGTGGTTAGCTCCTCCATCATCTAAATCATCTCTGTTAACTGACGTTAATACTACATACTTAAGATTCATTTTTTTAACAGCCAACGCAGTATTTATTGGTTCATACTGATCTAGCCATCCCTTTGGATTGCCAGTGTCAACAGAGCAAAACTTACATGCCCTTGTACAGACTCCGCCCATGAGCATAAAAGTAGCTGTGCCCCTTGACCAACACTCAGATAGATTTGGACACATTGCTTCCTCACAAACCGTGTAGAGTCTTTTTCCTTGTACTTGCTCTTTAACATGCTGAAAGTTGCTCGAAGAATTGGATTTAACTCTTATCCATGCAGGTTTTTTTTGATTCGGAATGTTAGCATTTTGGTTAGCTTTAATACCATTTTTAACTGCTTTAATGCCATCTCTGTTAGTAATCTTTACTGTTTTAATAATTTCCATTAGAAGTAATTGTTTAACTTATTTATTGCGGTATTTTTTACATCTTCAAGAGTTATTTTATTATGAATATCTTTCATTTGTGTAACTTCAAGTCCCTGATAACCGCAAGGATTGATTCTGCTAAATGGCGCTAAATCCATATCTACATTTATGCTAATACCATGGTACGAATAACCATTTGAAATTCTAAGTCCAATAGAGGCAATCTTTTTTTCTTTAGCATAAACTCCTGGGCTATTTGCTTGAAGCTCAGAAGTAATATCATACCCTTCTAGTAAATCTTGTATAAATTTTTGGAGATCTGCCACAAGTTTCTTTGGGCCAAGTTTCCGCTCTCTTACGTTAAGCAAAAAATAAATAACTATCTGGCCTGGACCGTGATAAGTTACCTCCCCGCCTCTGTCAGTAGAGATGATAGGAATTGTTCCTGCATCTAAAATATGATTGGGATCTGCGGCAGTTCCTAATGTGAAGACTGGATGATGTTGAAGAATCCAAATATTCTCCTTTTGATTGTCTGTTTTAATAAAACTTTTCATTGATTTATAAACAGACTTAAAATCTATTTTGCCAAGATCTTTTATATCAATTGATTTAGTCAACGTATTTTTGTATATGCATCCTCAGAGATTTCATGATAACTCACAACTTCTGACTTAAACTTTAGGTAAGATTCATAGATGCTCTTAAATTGATTATCATTTTCAGCGATCTCATCTAATACAGACTTGGAAATGACTCTAAACTCATTAATAACGTCATCTGGTAGTTTCTTTAGTTGCACATTGTGAACATCTATTAATTCTCTGAGTGCCTGATTATTCATTGCTGTGTACTCATCAAGTAAGTCTTGATTCACAGCTTTTGCTGCGGTCTTAACAATTGATTGAAGATGAGTAGGCAATTCATTCCAAGCATCTAGATTAATAATGAATTCAAGCATTGATCCAGGCTCATGCCATCCAGGAAAATAATAATACTTAGCTATTTGTTGAAAGCCAAATGCTAAATCATTGTAAGGCCCAACCCACTCAGTAGCATCGATAACTCCTGTTTGTAATGCGGTATAAAGCTCGCCTCCAGGTATATTCACAGGAACTCCTCCTGCTCTTTTAAAAACCTCTCCTCCAATTCCAGGAATCCTCATCTTTAAGCCTTTGATACTTTCAAGAGAAGTAATTTCCTTATTAAACCAGCCAAACATCTGAGTTCCCGTATTACCGCCAGGCATCGGCAAGAGATTAAATGGTAAATATAGACTCTCCCATATCTCAAGTCCTCCTCCCCTATTAACCCATGCGTTAATTTCATCAGCTGTAAATCCAAATGGAACGCCAGCAAAAAATTGAGCTGCAGGTATCTTTCCTTTCCAGTAGTAAGCGCCACCGTGTCCCATTTGCACTGAGCCACTTGATACAGCATCAAATACACCCATAGCTGGAACAATCTCGCCAGCCCCATAAACCTTTATTTCTAGTTGGCCTGATGACATTTCTTGAACAAGCCTACTAAATCGTTCAGGTGCCATGCCCAGTCCAGGTAAATTTTTGGGCCAAGTGGTAACCAATGACCATTTGAATTTCTTGTCTTGGACAACAGCAGTTTCTGTTACATTTTCTGCACATGAGAAAATAAACAGCAGGAGTGGGATTGATAAAAATAACTTTCTCATATTACTTCTAAGTTTGCGAATGATAGCACAAGCCATTTCGTGCCTGCAGTTTCAAAGTTAACTTGAACACGTGCTGATTCGCCCGCACCTTCATAATTAAGTACTATCCCCTGACCAAATTTAGGATGTTGGACCTTTTGTCCAAGTGCAATTCCAATCTGATCTTCAAAATCCATTGGTTTTGACTCATTGCGTGAATACGGCACCGTAACTGATGCTTTAGGTCGAATTTCCATAATGCATTCAGATGGTATTTCTTTAATAAATCTTGAAGGAGGATTAAAAATATCATTTCCATGCAGCCTTCTTGACTCAGCATATGTCAGATAAAGTTTTTTCATAGCTCGTGTTATACCTACGTAACATAACCTTCTCTCCTCTTCTAATTGATCAGGAGACTCCATAGATCTCCCATGTGGAAATAATGTTTCTTCAAGCCCTGTCATAAAAACTAAAGGAAACTCTAAGCCTTTTGCCGAGTGTAAAGTCATTAATTGCACAGCATCATCAAATTCATCAGCTTGTCTGTCGCCAGCATCTAAAGATACATTGCTTAGAAATTGTTCTGTTATTTCTCGATTAGTTTTGTCATCAGAGAATGACATCTCAAAATTTTTTGCAGCTGATAATAGCTCCTCAAGATTTTCTTTTCTTGTTTTACCCTTCTCGCCAGGCTCTTTCTCATGAAACTGTATCAAACCTGATTGCTCTAATATGCTTCCAACAATTTCCGATAGAGAAATATCATCAATCTTTCCACATAGACCTAAAATGATTTCAAGAAACTTTTTAAGGCCATTTGCACCTCTACCGCTAATAATATTTTCATCAATCATTTTAGAAGATGCTTGTATATAAGAGATATTATGTTTGTTCGCCAAGGATCTTATTTTTGCTAAAGTTTTAGCTCCAACACCTCTAGTTGGATTTGCTACTGATCTTTCAAATGCAGGATTGTCATGCGGATTAAAAATTATTCTCAAGTAGCTAATTGCATTTTTAATCTCTAATCTATCGTAAAATCTGAGCCCACCATAGATTCTGTATGGAATATTTGCTCGCAAGAGCGCCTCTTCAATTGCTCTTGATTGTGCATTAGATCTGTAAATCACTGCTGAATCACTGAAAAGCTCGCCACCATCCATCCAGCTCTTAATAATTTCAGCAACAAATCTTGCCTCGTCCTGCTCATTAAAAGCTTGGTAAAGAGTAATTTGTTCTCCTTCATTAGATTCTGTCCATAAATTTTTACCAAGTCTGGCTTGATTATTTTCTATTAAAGCATTTGCTGCATTTAAGATAATGCTTGTCGATCGATAGTTTTGCTCAAGACGAATGGTTTCATTATGTTTATGCTTGGTTTTAAAGTCTTCTAGGTGGCCAACTTTTGCACCCCTCCACCCATAAATTGACTGATCATCATCTCCAACTGCTGTAATACTTGCTTCCTTTGAAGCAACCTCATTTAACCATGCATATTGAATGACATTTGTGTCTTGAAACTCATCAATAAGAATATGCCTGAATCTTCGATGAAAAAAATCTCTTACCTTTGTATTTGATTTTAAAAGCTCATAACTTTTTAAGAGTAATTCTGCAAAATCAACCAAGCTATCCTTTTTACAGATTTCGTCATACTGGGAATATATTTTTTTAACTGTCTCAGCATAGAAATCTTTACTATCGTCAATATTCTTTGGCCTTTTGCCAGCATCTTTCCATGAATTGATTTGCCATTGTATTTGTTTGGCAGGCCATGAACTTTCCTCTAGATTATTATCTTTACAAATTCTCTTAATAACCCGCAACTGATCTTCAGCATCAAGCACAGTAAATGTTGAAATAAGATTTGCTTCCTTATAAAAACGTTTGAGAGTTCTGTGAGCAAGTCCATGAAAAGTGCCACACCACAGATCCGCTAGAGGTGATTGAAGGAGTTCCTGAATTCTTGACTTCATCTCATTAGCAGCTTTATTGGTAAAGGTAACTGCCATTACAGAATTTGGATTTGACTGCATAGCCTCAACTATCCATGCAACCCTGTGAACTAATACTCTGGTTTTACCTGATCCGGCTCCAGCAAGCACAAGCAAACTGGGAGCCTCAGAAGTTACCGCATCACGTTGACGATCATTTAATTCATTAAGAATATTAGAGACATCCATTTATTTTTAGTATATGAGGCGTTCTCTAAACCACAGATTCACAATCCATTTCTCTCCATTGGTTACAGGCATACCTGCATGCAACGATTTTGGATGAATATTAGTCGTATCTTTTTCACAATTATGAAAAATCAATACATCCCCTTTTCTTGCATCAATATTAAATCCCAATTCTGGAAAATCTGTTCCACCACCATCCTCAACATCATTTAGATATGCAATGGCCGTTAAAAGTCGTTGTCCACCAGGCTCCCAATTTTTCTTTCCTTCCTCTGTTTGATAGTCAAATGAGTCAAAATGGGCTTTATATTCGCCAGCCTTATCATAATAAACAAGTTGGTATTGCTCAGCATTTCTGATGGGCATTTGAACTAAAATGGATATTCGCTTACTGACCTCATGAAGAATGTCATTCTCATCATGTGTTAACCAACAATTTTGGCTGGTTCGACTTTTATGTTTGACATGCTGATCTGAGCTTATAACAGTTGATTCCTTTAGCTTATTTTTGCCAGCTTCTATGAAAGAATTGCACTCTTGATCATTCAAAAAATCGTTTACAACATAAACGATTGGATCTGCACTATACATCGTCACATTTTCTGCTATCTTTTTTGGGAAGTCTGTTTCAGTCATATGAGATAATTGTATCTTAGACAAATAGTTATGAGTATATTTATATCAATAGCTTCTTACCAAGATCCTTTGCTCGAAAGTACTGTATTTAGTGCGATTAATAATGCTGATAATCCGAACAATCTCGTATTTGGTATTTGTGATCAATCCTCTAATATTAGAGATCTATCAGCATATAATGCTCAATCTGAAATAAAGTATGAGCACGTTGATCCTATACTTTCGAAGGGGCCATGTTGGGCTCGAAATCGCATCCAAAATTTGTTTCAAAATGAGGATTTTTATTTACAAATTGACTCACATACTCAATTTGATAAACATTGGGATACATTTTTAATAGAAAACTATACAAAAATTAAAAATATTTCTCAGGATAGATATTTTGCAAAGCCCATTCTGACCTGTTATCCAAGACCATTTGAAGTCACTGATGTTGAAAAAGGTGAAGTCAAACTAAATCTAAGTGATCCATACACGCAGGTAATAACATACAGAAAAGATAGTATTTTTATGCGTGACCTTTTCTCAAGGCAAATAGGCATACCAACCAAATTATCTAAAGCCACTCATGGCTATTTATTAGCAGCAGGCTGTTTATTTACAAACGGAAGTTTCATCAAAGACGTTCCATATGATCCAAATTTTTATTTCTATGGTGAAGAAATTTCATTAATGCTAAGAGCATTCACCAGAGGCTATAGTATTTTTCATTTACCAGATGTTCCTATATTTCATCTTTACACTGATCCTGTAAATGCCCCAAGGAAATTACATTGGAATGCAGAAGAGGATATGCACAGACCAACTAAATGGAATGAACTTGAAAAAATAAGTATTGAAAGATTGAGAGGTCTTATTGAGAATAAGCTTGATGAAGTATGGGGCCTTGGAGACATTTTTACATTAAATGATTATGCTGTACTAAGTGGATTAGATTACAAAGAAAAGAAAGTTATAGATGAAGAAAAAGCGTTTAACAAAAAACTATTTGAAGGTACTGATCTCGGTGTAAGACCCTTTTAGATATGGAGAGAATATGAGCGATGAAGTAAAAAAATTTTTAGATGAATATTGTGACTTTGTCACTAAAGTTACAAGTGAGCCCAGTCTTGATCAAGATGCGCTTATAAACAGAATGAAAGAGATAGACTCTGAGTCAGATATCCATTCCGCAAGACTTCTCACCGCAGCACTTGGCTTAGGAAGTGAGGGTGGAGAATTTGTTGAAATTGTTAAAAAAATGTTTTTACAGGGCAAGCCTGCTACTGAAGAAAACATATTCCATATGAAAAGAGAGCTCGGCGATATTATTTGGTATTGGGCAACTGCATGTATGGCATTAAACTTAGATCCTTATGAAGTGATTAGTGAAAATAAATCCAAACTTGAAGCAAGATATGGCAAAGGATTTAAAGTTGAGAAAAGTGAGCACAGAAAAAAAGGTGATCTTTGAACAGTTTCAAAGGAGAAAATGAAATTGCGATCACTGAAATTAAGCTTTGATAGAATAGCCTTAATTATTACGGTTTGCTTTTCTGCAAACACCCTTTCATTAAGTCTAGATAGTGATCTTTTGATTTTTAATGCTGATATATATACCGCTAATAACAAAAATCCCAAAGCAGACTCATTGGTAGTAAATGATGGATATATTGTATATGTAGGAAATTATTTAGATGCACATCACTATGTTGGTAAAAGTACTAAGTTAATTGATCTTGATGGTAAAACGGTTTTGCCGGGGTTTATTGATTCTCATACTCATCTTTCGATGGGCGCAAGACTAGTTAAAGGAATTGACCTATACAACATGAATTCTATCTCTGATTGGCAGAGTACCATCCTTGAAAACATTCCTAAGTTTAAAGATTCGCAATGGTTGTTTGGTGCAAGATGGGATCATACTCTAACCAGCAATGGCGAATTACCGACCGTATCAGATCTTGATGAATTAAAAATAAACAAGCCAATAGCTTTGAGAGACATTGATGGACATTCGATGTGGATTAATACGAAAGCCTATAAAAGGCTTGTGAATGAATATCCTGTTGAAAAGCTCCAGAGCGAGGGTGTTATATACAACGAAGATGGCACATTTAGTGGGATCCTCAAAGAGAGAGCAATGGAGTTAGTTGACGAGCTTGATGACTATCAAAATAGTCTTGCTGTTTCAAATAAAGATATTCAAAGAACACTAAGCTTTACCAATTCTTTAGGTATTACCGGAATGCATGATATGCCAGATGAGCACACTCTTAGAGATCTTAAACAACTAGCAAAAGAAAATAAGTTATATTCAAGGATTTTATTTGGATCAATTATTGACTGTCGAGAATCAGATTGTATTGAAGAACATTTAAGGCGTGGAAGTCTTTACAAACACTCTAATAAAAATGAATTTTTGCTCAGTCCATATTTCATCAAACTCTTTATAGATGGCGTATTATCAACTCATACTGCAGCGATGCAAGAAGAATATAGCGATAAAGATAATCACTTTGGAGAACTGCTTTATTTACCATTAGAGATTGGTGAGATTGTCAAAAAATCAAATGATGCTGGTATACCAGTAGCTGTGCATGCCATTGGTGATGCAGCCGTAAAAGTGACTTTAGATGTTTTTGAGAAATATGGCTCAAGAGAGATAACTAACAGGATTGAGCATGCAGAAATTATTGATGAGCGTGATTTAGTTCGGTTTAAGAAACTTAACGTTGCTTTGTCGATGCATCCTAATCATGGTACTGGCGTAATTGGTAAATACATATCTGAAAGGATTGGAGCAAAAAGAGAAAAGAATGCATATGTATGGAATTCCGCTATCAAAGAGGATGCCCAACTTATGCTGGGGAGCGATTGGCCTACCGCACCTTTAAGTCCAATGATTCAAATAGCTGATGCGATATTTAGGGTTGGTCCTTTTGAAACCAATGATCGACCATGGTATCCCAATCAAAAACTTAGCTTTTATGATGCATTGGTGGCATACACTCTCACCCCAGCAAAGGTATCTGGTGTTGATAAATATATTGGTAGCCTTGAAAAGGGAAAGTACGCAGATTTTGTAATCTTGAATAAGAAGCTCAATACGTTTGATCGAAAAGAATTCTTGGCAACTAATGTAATGTCAACCTTCTTCTTTGGAAAAGAGATTTATTCAGCAAATAATTAGTCATGACTTTTTATGAATTTACATCTTTATTTGCATCAACGGCGTGGGGTCCTTGGCTTGTTATATTGCTTGTGGGTTCAGGTATGTATTTTGCATTTGTTTCTAATTTTGCCCCCTATAAAAAAATATCGACTGGCTTAAAATTAATCTTTGAGAAGGACTCGGATACAGAAGGATCAATATCTAAGTATCAGGCTTTAACTGCCGCACTTTCTGGAACAATTGGTTTAGGAAATATTGCTGGTGTTGCATTAGCAATAAGTATCGCAGGGCCAGGAGCAGTTTTGTGGATGTGGCTTACCGCCTGTGTTGGTATTGCAACAAAATTTTTTACATGCTCATTATCAGTTCTCTATAGAGAAAAAGATCGTGATGGAACCATTTTAAGTGGCCCTATGTATGTCATTAAAAATGGCCTCGGAAGAAATTGGATGTTTTTAGCGTATTTTTTTGCATTCTTCGGCATGATTGGTGGTCTTCCCGCAGTACAAAGCAATCAAATTGTTCAAATAATAAGAGAGTTATCTTTTCCTGAGATGGTTTCTCAAGACATGTTAGTATTTAACCTCAGTATGGGTGTCTTAATTACACTCGTAACTGGTTTAGTAGTGATTGGCGGACTCAAAAGGATTGCGCAAGCTTCAGCGTGGCTAGTACCTTTCATGGGTGGCTTATATATTTTTGCAGCACTAATAATCTTAGTTTTAAATTTTAATGAGGTGCCTGGCGTGATTTGGTTAATTGTTACTGATGCCTTTAGCGGTAAAGCTGTAGTCGGAGGTACTTTAATGGGAGTAATTCTATATGGCATCCAACGTGGAGCGTTTAGTAATGAGGCAGGCATTGGAACTGAATCCCTTATCCATGGGACCGCTAGGACAAATAATCCGATCAAACAAGGATTGGTAGCAATGGTTGGTCCAATATTTGATACTTTGCTGGTTTGTACTGCTACAGCAGTGGTTATTATAGTTTCAGGTTTGTGGTTAGAGTCAAATTACTCTGGAGTAACTCTTACAGCAATGGCCTTTTACCAAGAATTAGGAGTTTTTGGTACAGCAGTAGTGTTTATCTGCGTGCTTAGTTTTGGAATAAGTACCATGTTTACATATTCCTACTATGGGGCGATGTGTGCGCGATTTTTATTTGGCAAAGTAGGTCAAAAAATTTATTCTTATGTTTTTATAGCAACGATATTATTTTTCGCATCGATATCGTTAGAGTCAGCTATAAATATAATTGATGGTTCTTTTGCAATGATGGCAATTCCAACCCTTATCTCATCAATTTTACTTGCACCAAAAATTGTTGAACTTGCAAAAACTTATTTTGCAGAAAAGTCCTTGTAAAGATAAGTTACTGAATGGCCATCAGCAAAATCTTTACTTCCGCATGCCTTAAATCCGAGAGAATCATGGAATTTTAGTGAAACAGTATTTTTAGGAACAGTGTTAACCTCACAGCATATTACTGTTCTAGGGGATAGGTCTTCGGCAATCATTCTATACAATCTATTTCCTATTCCAAGTCTTCTTGAGTTTTTATCAATAGCAATCCGATCAACATAAATAAAAGAGTTAAATTTTTTACTCAAAAATTTATAGTTTTCAGAGTGATATTTTGCTCCTTCGGTCATGCATACCATGAAGCCAATAAGATCGTTATCTTTATAAACAAAAAAATTAATTTTTGCTACATCGATTAGCGTCCTAAACTCTTGCTCATCCTTCAATGAGCCTACTTCTGGCACATTTAATTGATTTAAAGCATATGCCTTGCTCAATAGATTTGGTGAGATTTCAGTATCAAGTTTTACTATTGAAATCTTTGATTGCATCTAAAACTTTTCTTGCAGTTTCCTTTTGGGCACATTGCTTAGTCTTTTCATAAAATGGATGTCCTAGGGTTGCTAAGTCACTGGCCTTTTCAAAAGCACGTGCCATTAAATTATCAGGCTCGACTATTTCATCAAGATAGCCGACCTCCTTTGAGGTTTCAAAATCAAAGGCATCAGCATGATAAACAGCACTATAAAAATGCTTCTTTGAAATCCTGTCTTGAATAATTGCCATAATCTGTGTCGGAATATCCATATTATTTCTAACCTCGTTTGCCTGACAAATAAAATCACCTTTTATTCCAATCCGATAATCCGCACAACACAGAACAAAAACACCCATTGCAACCGCATGTCCTGTTGCTAATGCAATGATTGGTCTTGGAAATGTATAGAGGTCATGAAGCATTTGATAGCCTGCACTAACCATTTTAGCAATTGCATCCATGTCTCCAGATGCTAAAGTTTTAAGGTCAAAACCACCTGAAAAAAGGCCATCACGCCCTTTTATTATGAGCGCACCCTTATCCTTCGGAACTTGTTCAAGAGATTCATTAAGTGAGGTAATCATTTCAAAAGAGAAAGCATTTGCTTTTCCATCATCTAGCGTAATGATTGAGATCTCATCTTTAGTTTCGATGCTTGTTGGTGCTGTCATTTTAAATTGTGTGTTTTGATTACTTTCCATTGATTGATGTGTTCATTTACATCAACAATTGAAATTTTACTCATTACTACCTCATTTGGCGATAAAAAACTTTCTATAGAAGATTGCTTTTTGCTCTCCTCAATATTTCCATAAAACAAACTAATATGTGGAAAAAAGTTTTCTGATTCTAACTCAAGCCACTTATCTAAACTGTTCTTGAGTTTAAGCAAAGAGTTATTTTTTGTGACTTTAAGAAATAATGCCTGAAAAAACTCATTTTTAATTTCAAAACCATCTATATTTAACACTATTCTGCTATAACTTTTTAAATGCTTTGAAAGATAACTATCAATATCAAGAGCTGAATCTAAAATAGGGCCTGATAAAGTTAGATGAGGCTCAAAATTTGGCCCATTGAGTTTTTGATTAATATTATCTTTGAGAGCAGTTAATTCCTTTAGAGATGAATCTTCAAATTGTCCCCATATATATAAAGCTTTTGAAATGCGAAGAGATGAGTCGCCCATTAGTCATTTCTTAAACTTCTTTCTGTTCTAAAGTAAAAGAAAAAAGAAAGAGTGGCAAAAGAGGATAATACATGCCAAATGCCATGTGGTTGGATCAAAGAATCAGGATTGCAAAATCGTGTACCTGGATAGCCTTGTAGCCAAATTATGAAGGCAATAAAGTAAAAACCGCACCCTAAGAAGAACCATGGATTGTAAGTTCTTTTTATCACAGGCTCAGTCTTCATCAATATTGCTGGTAACCAAAAGAGAATAACCCACCAATAAGAATTGAAATCACTGATAATCTCATTTGGAAAGGTTCCAAATAATGACATCACAGCAATAGCAATAAAACCTGAGAATAGTCTCATATAGTTTGACCAAAAGTTCATCAAAACCTCTGTAATAATCCACCATCCAATTGACAGTGCCCAAAGATTAAAATTGATACCTAAATCGTATCCAAAAAACCAGCTGAGTAGTGCAAAAATAGTTATTAAAGATAAATAAGTTTTTATAAAAGAAGACTCTTTCCAATCGTTGCAAGTAAAAATATTTATCAACCAAGGAATAGAAATATAAATAATCATGCTGAGCCAATCAGCCCATTGGCCCCAAGCAGTATGAGTGCCATGCATCAATAGCGAACCAGGTCCTAGAAAAACAGCTGCAGATGCATACAGTAATGCAATGAGATTTGGCCCTTTGAATTTTATAAGCTTTGCTCGTGGCTCTTTACTTAAGATCCAGAACATAAATAGGCCAGTGATGATAAATCCTAAATTACTTAGAGCATTGACAGGCTCTCTAAAATAACCACCACTAATCCTTTCACACCAGCGTGAAACTGACCCAATAGAGTAGCCAGGTTCAACTGATAAGAAAAAGGGGAAGTTTGCAAGCGTTAAGTAAATTGCAAAAAATGCTACAACAAAGCTCAAAGGTAATAAGAAAACTCTATTCATATAATTCGTTTAAACTAAATAACTTTTTCGAATCCCTCAAAATTTGGAGGGCCTAAATACAAATCTTGATTTTGTCCTGCATTCTTATGAGCCAATCTAAATGCTTCAGATTTTGTCCAAGCAATAAATGCATCTTTTGATTCCCACTTTGAATGAGAGGCATACAGTGAAAATTCTTTGGTTTCCTCTCCTTTAACTAGGTTAAATTCTATAAATCCTGGAACTCCTTTTAAGTGTGAATCTCTATTTTTCCATACTTTTTCAAACGCATCTTCTTTGCCAGGCACAATTTTAAATCTATTCATGGCGATAAACATACTAAAAAATACCACTCCTATGTTTTGTGTTGGGAGGGCCGAAAATAATCTTTAGATGTTTGCTGAGATTGTTGCTTTCGCTAAGCTCATGAAGCATGGACTTCCATCCCATAAAAGTAATTTTTACAGGATTAAATGTGTTTACATTATTAACTAATCCAAATTTTACCTGAGACACTTCTGGTTCAAAAGTTCCAAACATTCGGTCCCATATAATTAAAAGATTGCCGTAATTTTTATCAATGTATTGTGTATTTGACCCATGATGTACTCTGTGGTGTGAAGGCGTATTAAAAACCCATTCTAGTGGACCGAGCTTATTTATTATTTGGGTATGTCCTACGATCCCCCACAATGTGCTTATTACACCTGCAACAGCTATCATAGTTGGCTCAAATCCGATAATTGGTAATACAGCAAAAAATGGAATCTTTGATATTGGACCAAACCAAGCTTGCCTGAAAGAAACTGCAAAGTTCATTTCTTCACTTGAGTGATGACTCATATGAATAGCCCACAAAAACCTAACCTTATGAGAAAGTCTGTGATAAACATAAAAAACCAAATCAATTAATATAAATGTAAGCACCCATGCAACCCAAAGAGGCATTAAATTAACTAAATCGAAAAGCTTGAATTGATAAAGGTAAAAGTGAAACGCTAGGGTGGCGCTCTTGATGGCAAAACTCATACCGATGTTTCCTGACAGCAATCCTATGGTACACAAGGTGTCTTGCTTAGAATATAGAGATTTATTTTGAATGCTCGATATTACTGATTCAATAAAGATCATTGCCAGTATGATTGGCACTCCAATTATATAAACCTCTGCAATAGTAATCTGATTCATATCAGCATTATATTTATTCTAATCAATCTTTAAATCCGAAATTGAGATTATATCTGTGTTTTGGTTAAGAAAAGAATAAAGCTTCTCTCTTATATATGCATGCTCTTCATCGGTAAATCGCCAGTGTCCACCTCCATTAATTGTCACTAATTTGTTTGGTGTCGTAAGTTTTGCGTGCAAACTTAGAGCCTGAGTATATGGTACCAGCCTGTCGTCCGTGCCATGAATTGAGATGATCGCAGGGGTGTCATTTGAGATATAGTTAATGGGAGAGTATTTATTTGAAAAATCTTTAAGGTTGGTATCTTCTGGCAGCCATCGTTGAACAAAGTTTAAGAAAGGTCTTTCATTTCGTAAAAAATTGTCATTTGCTTCTATATCAGTAATCCCAAAAAAATTTAAAATAGCCTGAGGTTTATTACCTGTTACGCATCTGTGTTTGTAACCTTCTGCATTCATTAAGCCAGCTAACAATGCAAGATGTCCGCCTGCACTTAACCCCATCAATATGGTCTTTTCTTGAGATAAACCTCGCCTTACGATTTCCTCTTCAACAAGTTTGTAGGCACACAAAACATCATCAATTGCATTGGGTGCAGTGTCACTTCCGATTCTGTAACCAATCATGAATACGTTCATTTCTTGATTTAGATTAAAGTATGTTTGAAATCTTTTAACCCAGCGCGAGCTTGCTCTATCACCCCAAAGCCAACCACCACCATGTATCCAAATAAGCACCTCATCTGATTTGCCGGGATAAAAATCAATCTTTTGTTTTTGGTGTTCGCCATAAGAAATCGACTGAAATTCTCCAAAACTGGTTGAAGCACATGATTGAAACATTAAAATTGTGAGTAGTGTTGTAAATAACTTCATTGTATTTTTACTAAGGCTCTTGAAAAACTTTCTTTATATCGTATTTATTAGTTTATGTTTAAACAAAAAATAACAATATTAAATTCAGCGATTATGTTGGTAATCTTATCTATGCCAGTTTTGTCTGTTAAATATGACAAACTTACGCCCAATGCTCAGTATACAAGAGCTGTTAAGTTTTTAGAAAAAGAAAGCTATAAAAAAGCTGAGAAAGCGCTAAAAGCTTACACCAAATCAACACCAGAGGATACAGATGGCTGGAATCTGTATGCTTTTACTAACAGAAAACTTGGGAACTATGATAAAGCTGAAAATTATTATCAAAAAGCACTAGAGCTCGATCCAAATAATAAATCTGCGCTTGAATATCAAGGAGAACTCTTTGTTGAGCTGGGCCGACTAGATGAGGCTAACAATAATTTAGAAAAGCTCAGGATGCTGTGTAAAGAAAGCTGTTTAGAATTTCAAATGTTGGAAAGATACATTAATTCAAAATCAGAAAAGCTCTACAAAAAATAATTACGGCTTTACGAAAAGCAATGTCATTCTGTCACTCTCGCCAATGGCTAGGTACTTTTCTCTGTCTTGATCCTTTAGTCTCAAGTTTGGTGGCAACGTCCAGACGCCCTTAGGATGATCGGCAGTATCTTTAGGATTAGAATTAATTTCTGATTTCCCCAACATAACAAATCCTGCATTTTGTGCAGCTTCGATTGCATAATTTTCAGTGACATATCCACTTTTTTTCATCGAATCGACCGAGGTACCGCTTGGCGCACGATGCTCAACTACTCCCAATATTCCACCTGATTTAAGTGCAGTAAAGCTATTTTTAAATATTGAATCCACACTTGATCCAATCCAATTATGAAGGTTTCTGAAAGTAACCACAGCATCTACACTGCTAGGCTCAGCTAAACTTCCATTTAAATTAACTAATTTAATGGAGTCATAAATAGGATTGCTACTTAACTTTTCTTCAAAACGAGCTCTGCTTCTTTTTCGATAATTACTTTTAGAATTTGGATCGTGATGTGCTGCGATTAAATTTCCTTGTTCTAAATAACTGGCAAATATTTCTGTGTACCAACCTCCACCAGGAGATAATTCAATAACCTTCATTGCTGGTGATATACCAAAAAATGTAAGCGTCTCATATGGATGTCTAAACTCATCACGAGCCATATTTTTCTCACTCCTTACGGTGTGTTCAAGCGCTGATACTAATCCCGAAGATTTTTGCTGAGGTATATCCTTGTTAGAAAGCGAAATCATTTTCCAATTTTCATCAACATTGATAAATTCATACAAAGTATTTCCTGTAAAAAGCAACTCATTTTTATCATTGAATCTGGAATAAATTACATCAGCAATGTACAGATCATTGCTTGGATATATCTTAATACTGTCAATTGTGCTGTAAGAATATCCTTCTTGAATGTTGTTTTTCATATCTCGATAAACTGCCTTTACATCTTCAATAGTTTTGGCATTTTTGGAAAGCGAATTAAATTTAACTGGGACAGAAAAATGGCTAGCAATACCATCAAAGTCATTTTCAATAAAATCTTGCACGTATTCACGATATACCTCTTCAACTTCACTAAAAACATCTTTTTGTTCAGCAAATACATTTAAATGTATTAGCATAAGAATTAAAGGTAAGGATATGTAGTATTTATTCATTTGATGACTCCAAGATTTTATAATTTGATAAATTAACAAGCTAGATCCATTGATCATTTTGTGCGGTCAAATCATTTATTACATCGCCAGTATTAAGCACGTCTTTTGGCTCGATTAACATTATTTTAGCCTCTTTTTTTGCTAATGGTTTGTGTTTAACTCCTTTAGGAACAACTATCATTTCTCCTGAATTTAGCTCAATTGTTTGGTCAGTGAATTCTATGTGGATTTGTCCCTCAATTACTATGAATACTTCATCAGTATCTGAATGTTGGTGCCACACAAAATCATTTTTGATTTTTACCAATTTGAATTGATAATTATTCATCTCAGCGATCACTTTGGGGGACCAAGTATCTGCAAACTTATTAAATTTATCTGAAAAGTTGATCTTTCTCATACACGCTTAAAATATTTAATAAGAATAGTATTAACTAACCGTCATATCAAACCAATTTAATAGTCTATGCGATTTTTCTTTTTTCTATTGAGTTCAAGTTACTAGTTCTTGAAGACGGTGAGTCTTCATTTGTGAAATCATCAGCGTAACTATGATTAACTTCAGCATGATGCATTTCATCTGCTCTGACACATTTTATTAGGTCAGATAATTTTGCTTTGGGACTAAGGCTGTAGTATTGAATTGCAATTTTTGGAGCCTTTATATTTTCTACTTTGCCGTTTTCAACTAATTCTAGATATTCTGTATAGCTTTTGACTGCCTCATCTTCAAAATACCCAATCATTCTGTGAGATGTTTGTGGAAAAAAAATATACATCAAAGTGTAAAAAGTCATAAAAATGCCTTGTGCAGCTATAACGAGCAGCCTTTCAAATATATTAGGTTTTGCAATCTCAATAAAAAACATAAGGTGCATTCTTTCATTCTCAGCCTCTGCAAGCATTTCTCTGATTTTTGGACCATAGCCAGTTTTCATCTTCCTTAGGCTCCTAAGGTGAATTAACATCCCTGCAACCATTCCAGGAACACCAGCGATTGTTTCTAAAACTACTGCTCTGTGGCCATATCTTTTTGCAAAAAAAGTGTCTGCGATAAAACGAAAAAATTTAGTCATTGATAACGCAAAAAAGTTTGAAAAGGATTTCTTTTGTTTATGCATCTTAATTTACTAAAGATAAATAATCTTTAGCTCGGTTTTTGTTAACAGCGATCATTGTCTCTAAGGCAGCTAGATTGTTATTGATTTCATCCAGATTGGAAGGCGCTCCTACTTGTATAACTCCGATCATACCTAGCGCTATGTGAGGAGCACATTGGTAAACATAAACACCTTCAGTAGAAAATTCAACTTTGAGTTCTTCGTTCATCTCGCCTAACCAGGAATCTCCATCATTAGGAGAGAGGTATGAAATGGATTGTGAGTTATGAAGAGCATCCGTTGGTAAAAAAGTAACGGTGTCACCTACCGATACTTTCAAAAAGGGTGGATCAAAAACCATTATCTGGCCATTGGCATCTGTATTTACCATTTTAACAAAATGATCTTCAGCAAATAATGATGAACATAAAAGAGTAATTGCTACTAGAAATAATGCTTTCATATAATATAAGTTTTATTTATAACATATTATATCATAAATTTATATTTTATCTATGGAGCTTTATATATGTTTACAATCGTTACTCCTACAACTATTAAAAATAGTCCACCAATCGTTTGCCAATTAAGAGCTTGTTTATAAAAAAAATAACTAAATATGGCGATCGAAAATACCCCTATACCTGACCAAGCAGCATAAAGAATTGATAATGGTAATTTCTGGCTTAGTATTGATAGTAGATAAAATGATATGCAATAAGCAACCATTAAAATAGAAGTTGGAATAAGTTTTGTAAAATTATTTGAGGCAGGAAGCAGCATTGTTCCTAAAACCTCAAATGCTATTGCTGCAAAAAGCATCAAGTAGACTGTCATGAAATGCTAATTTTTAAGTTGCATCTTGCCAATGAAGTCTAGTTTACCAACTGGAACTCCCCGCATCCTTAGCATGTCATACATAGTTGTAACATGAAAATAAAAGTTTGGGAGGGAAAAAGATAATATGAAGTTCTCTGAGCTGAATGGCCACTCAATCGAACCCATTTTAAAAACTACTTCTTGCCCGCTACAAGCATTAATGTCATTTGCAGTAAAATTGTTTAAATCATGTTCTGCGTTCTCAAGCAGTGACTGCAATGCGGCAAAGTCCAAATTTTCTGGCATATTAGGTGGGCCAAACTCGCCGCTCTTAAGAGCGTTCAGTGCGCCAACAGAATGATGCACAATGCTAAATACTTGAAATGAAAATGGTGCCATGTCTTCATAAAGCCTAGCTTGAACTATTTCTTCTTGATTGATGCCTGTCTCTTCAAAATGGGATTTAGCTTTCTTGAATATTTGCAACGCAGCTGGAAGTATTTGCTTATAAGTTTCAAGGGATGCTTGGTTAATTGTAATGCTCATGGTTTACCTCTGATTGAAGATGACCTTTAACAAGCGTAAAGTCATCTTTTAATTTCGTTAAAAATTATAGCAAGAATAACTCTTACTATAATGCCTTAAGAAAGTTTGCATTTTAAATATTACCTGGAAGGTCTCAAATTAATAACTTTAAACGAACTTTAGTCTAACTAATCGTGACAATCATCGCACGCCTGATCTCTGCAAAGCTTAAAGTTTTGCCAGTGGGCAAAAACTAGAATTGCAGATCCAATAAGCGTCATAATTATCTCTCCCCACTCACCTAATATCTCTTCGCCAGCAAAGTAAGCATAAAGAAGAGTTATCAATCCAATACAGCCACTTAAAAATGAAATCTTTCCATCATGATTAAAAAGGCCTGTAAGCAATGCAAAGATGCTAATCGGAAAAATTATCAATAACATTACTCCATGCAAAAATTCATTGTCAATCTGCAATGCTATAAAGCTAGATGTTGTGATTAAGAAAGCTGGCATTAATAAACAATGCAGCGCACACGTTATTGAAACAAAAATTGATAATTTATCTGAGTTTTGTTGAGCTGAGGTAAGTTGCATAGTGTTTTGATCTCTGGAATAAAGATGTTAATTAAAAAAAAGTATTCTTACAAATTTTTCCTAATCTTACTTTTTAATTAAAAGTGTCTTTGATAGCTGAAAACTAGCTGGTAATCTGTTTTCATCTGTAGATTATTTTTTTCTTGGCTCACAGGCAATAAGCATTCAAATCCTAAAATATGATGTTTTGAGGAGAGTATAGTAAATTTATAATTCCCACCAAGACCAAGAAACAATTGGCTGCCACCGTAATTATTAGGGTTGGCGGTTTGGACAGGCGCACTTATGAGTGCATTAGAGCCTTTAATTGCATCGTCATGCAAAAATTTGAGCCTTGCTGAAACGGAAACATCATCTCTAATGACCAATTTAAACCAAGAGTTAATCTCGGTTTGATCGCCAAAATACCATGCTTCATGATTTATAACAGTCTTCCTTTTAAACTGATTACCCCATTTAAGACTTGTATTAATATCCATAATATTAGTAAAGCCGAATATTAATCTTGATGCCTTGTCACCTAATTGCATTCCATATGGCATGATCATTTGCATTCTTTTATTCATTGGGGTTAGTACAAATGCGGATTTACTTTTGCTTCCAACTGACTGTTGGTATGCTATTTCAGCAAACAGTTTTGACTGTTCACTCTCGCTCAGTTTAAAGAGGGTGCTGAATGTAATATCAGAAAGGCCTGATGCACTTGAAGAAAATGCGCCAATTAAATCTCTTTTCATCATTGCTGAATGCGTATTTAAGTCCATATCTTTGGATAGGTATGTTCCCATCAACATGAAAGTCAAATCCTTGGTTGGAGCAAACATGCCCTCAACCATTGTCATTTGCATCTTCATGTCTTGTGGAATAACTGAGAGATTCTTTGGCATCCTGCCCAGCGGATTGGTCATTTGCAAAATATCAAAATCCGAAATGTTGTCTCCATTTAGAATATTTCCTTTCATATTCATGTAGCTGTGTTTTACAGAGAACATGTATCCAGCATGATTCATAAGGTTTCCCATCAAGCCAGCAGGATTAGGTAGCTCAGTCATCATACTATGGTGACCTTCTTCATGCATTTGATGCATTTGATGATTTGAATGCATGTCTTCATCAGATGCCAAAACAGATACAGCAGATAAAAAATGTAATATTAGAAGAGTTCTCATAGGGAGATGATTACTTTAAAAGTATTAAAGAAATGAATACAGCTTTAATTAGAAAAACTTTGCTTATTTAGCGCAGCAACTGCAATCGCAACATTTACAACATTCACACATGCGGTAAATATAAACTAAATACGCCCAAATTGCATCTTTTATAAATTTATTCGCTTTCTACGTTGAACAACTTGGTATAAAGTTGCCACCTGTCATCTACCTTTATAAAAGACAAAGTGTCTAAAAATGTTATGCCTAAGTATTTGTCTCTTACTTTTGCCAATGCGGTAGTACCCTCAATTTCGCATGACAAAAGTTCAAAGACCACATCCTCACCCTTGTCTTTTGGTGATGGTTGTTGAGCTGCTACAAAATTAGCAAAGTCCTCTGTCGACATTTCCATAAAATCACCATGTAAATATCCGACCACTTTTGCATTTTTATGAAATGCTTGTTTTACTTTTTCTGGATCAGATTCATCCATGCTATCAACATATAGTTGCAATAAATTATCTATCTGTTCTTTGTCATTCATTTTATTTATTTCTTATTACAGTTATGCCCTGCTCTTCAAGAACTTTTATAAGAGCTTCTTTTATTGTTTTAGGATCTGAATCCTCCTCAGCTACAATGCCTTTGAGTTTTTTTGGCTGTTTATTTCGTTTATCTTTGCTCAATCAAACTTCCTCAATAAAAGATTTATGACTCTTTGTTTGGATTCCATATGACCAAATTTTTAGTTTTCAGTCTGTTAGCAACAATCTTGTATCTTGATTGTTCTTCTTTCCACTCTTTCAACCATTGAGCGCCATCTCTCTCTGCATCAACAAAGATTGCGTTGGTGAATGCTAATGGCAATAGTATTGCAATATGAATAATCACACTGGCTACTGTGTTGTAATTAAAAAATCCTAGGTAGTTTGCAGCTAAAATTCCAAAGAAAATACTCCATACAGTAAATAACACCAACATAAAGTATGTCTGCAAGCTCTCATCAGGCACGTACTTTAATGGATTGTAGCGTACGTCCATTACTCTTCTATAAGCACTGACTAACTTCATTACAGTTCTTCTAAATAGACTAGGTTTTTTCATAGTAGGTTTCATTATTTTTTTTTCCTATTAAATCTTACAAACTCCTTAATAACATGCATGCCAACAGTTGCCCATGTCACAATGATTAAGCTCCAAAACAAAATCTCAATCATATGAATCTATATATTATTATATTTTATATTGAATGGTTAATTTATTAAGTTATCAGTTTGGGTATTATTCCAAATTGCGCAAGAACACCAAAAATAATTAATAATACGATGCTAGCGATTATATTAAGATTCTTCTTTTGAATCCATTCAAATGCATCGTCTGTAAATTTTCTTATCAATGTATCTGCTTTGTCCATCCATTTAAGAGCTTTTCTTGTCCATTTATCAGTCACATCAATTAATGACAGAGAAATTGCTGCAATGACAAGCCACACAAAACCATTCAGAATCATATCTATTAACCAGCCCACAATCACCCAATTTATTTCCATAATAGATTTTTAGAATTTTCGAGTCTTTCTTCTGCTTTTTGCAAATCATTTTGTAGTTGCTGTTTGGTCTTATTTGAATGAATCTCTGACAAAATCACAATAAAAATGATTAAAGCTGTGATAATCAATACATATTTATTACTCATATTAAAAACATCTTTATATAATAAATAACGTTTACGCGTCTAATAGTGGATTTCTTCCCCATTTATTTTATCGCCTCATCAGTATAACGATCCAGCGACCAAGATTTAAAATATCAGCAAGCGCGGCCGACACGTAAGTGAGGGCTGCTGCTCTAAGAACATGACCAACAGCTTTTTCGTTTGACTGCGATATGTATTCCCCTTCTCTTAATAAAGGTAGCGCCTTAGAAAAGCTGGCATCAAATTCAATTGGCAATGTCACCGCATGAACCATCATGCGGGCAATAAAACCTGATAGACCAAGTAAGAGCAATAAAGAAAATGGCATTGGATGCCTTGTAATAATGCCGATCACTGGCGATAAAGAAATAATGACAGCACTTAAACGAGCTACCTTATCAATAATGGGGACCATCTTTGTTCTAATTGCGAGGCGTTTGTCACCTTGTTGATCCTGAATCGCATGTCCAACCTCATGAGCCGCAATAGCGATTGCTGTTAATGATTTAGATTCATAATTTTCTTTCGAAAGCCGAACTTTTTTTTCAATTGGATCATAGTGATCTCCTAGTTCAGTTACTTCTACTTTCACATCATTTAATGAAAATCTTTCAATTAAATGCTGTGCGAGTTCTCCACCAGTGCCTGGCATTTCTGGCTTTTCAGATGAATACCTCCTCATTACAAACTTCACCCACAAAGATGGACCAAATAT
>ENA-OSEY01000041-OSEY01000041.1-marine-metagenome-genome-assembly--contig:-NODE-41-length-87415-cov-3.947114_pt1 | contig 87415 bp, 82 predicted proteins | sample MGYA00248465_ERZ534230 | MGnify/ENA primary metagenome ERZ534230 (study PRJEB26409, sample SAMN06344110) | marine metagenome | isolation source: Sea water from surface | place: Atlantic Ocean:Southern... | reverse complement strand
GGAATAAAAAACCCCATCTTAATGAATTCAGCATCGCCTTCATTCTAGTTTATTCTATAGTTTTTTTCTCCAACCTCTCAATGAGAGGAATCTTGCCGGCTGATTTTAACCTATGGGATGGCAACTACCGTGCGGTGATCCCCCTGATCCTGGCCTTGATCCTTTATAAGGATCGGGAGGTCAAAATGAGAAACATGGCGAATTTGTTATCACTCCAGGACAAGAACAAGGACCTTTTTCTGGCACGCACCTCACATGAATTAAGAACTCCGCTTTCAGGAATGATCGGTCTCTGTGAAAACATGCTCGAAAAGGCGGAGGGACTGACCCCTTCCTTCATCCGCAAATTGAAACTTGTGGTCCAAAATGGATGGAGGATGAACCAGTTGATCAGTGACCTGACAGATTTTTCCAAAATGCGTGAGGGTCAATTGAAAGTCGAGTGCCGCCCCGAAGATTTTGGGGAAATCCTGGACCGGGTAAAGGAAAACCTGAAACCGGAAATGGAGCGAAAACAATTGACCTGGAAAATCAACATCAATCCGGACCTCCCTATGATCCATGCCGATTCAGACCGGATTCAACAGGTCTTGATGAACCTGATCGGAAACGCCATCAAATATACCGAGCATGGTTCTATTCTGCTGGAAGCGAGTGCCTCGAAATCTTTTGTTGAGGTAAACATCCAGGACAATGGTATGGGCATCCCCGAAGAGGAACTGAGGCTGGTTCTGGAGGATTATCAGCGGGGAACCAATGTTGCCACCACCCCCGGGACTGGACTGGGACTGAATTTGTCACGTCACATCATTGAGCTGCATGGAGGAGAACTCTCAATCGAAAGTGAAGTTGGAAAAGGGACGACGGTTGGATTCACCCTCCCGGTTTCAGAGCATAATGCTTCACAAATTCCATCGCCTAACACCAAAACCACCTTGTCTGAGGAGGATCTCCAAGACACTCCGGGACAGATTGAATCCGACCTACCCATCCCAGAAAAAGCTAAAGTGCTGGTGGTCGATGATGAACCGGTGAACCTGGAAATCATCGAAGATTTTTTGGAAGAGCTTCCATTGGAAATCACCTGTTATTCCAGTGGTGATGAATTTCTGAACCATCTTGACGAGGATGAGCCTGATTTGCTGATCCTGGATTTGATGATGCCCAACATGGATGGCTATGCCGTCATCCGTCAAATCAGGAGTGAATATTCCGCCCAGGAACTCCCGATCCTGGTGGTCACCGCCAATGAGCAGGAAAGGTTCAGCCACCAGTCTCTCTCCCTTGGCGCCAATGATTATCTCATCAAACCCCTGGAGGGCCGCGAATTGAGGATGAGGGTCCGGAGCCAACTCAGCCTGACCCGACAGCATCGCCTGCAGGAATCCGTGGAACTTTTGGAAAAACAGAAACTGGCATTAAAACGTGACCAGGGAAGGATGAAAAACCTTCTGGATGGGGTGGACCTGTCACTCGCTGTGACGGACTCAAAAGGGAAGATCCTTCAGATCAACCGTGCCTTCGAGAGACTAAGCGGATACGCTCCTGATGAGATCATGAACAAGGAAATATCCCATCTTTTTGTCCCTGCATTTCATCCGCCGGAGGAAATGTACCAGGGATCCCAAACCCTGCAGCATAAAAACGGAGCCTTAAAAACCTACCCGCTTAGCTGTAAACCCCTCGTCGGCGCCAATCCGGAAGAATGGATTTACAGCATTTCAGGAGAAAAAGGGGCTTCCGAAGAGGAAATGCCTGACGCTTTTGAAACATTGAATCAGGAACTGGAACCCATCGATTCAATCGATTCGTTGAGGAACCAACTCGCTTCGCTGCTTCAACTGTCGGTCAAATTCTACCGTCTCTCCACAGGAGAGACCCAAAACGAGTTCGCCCAAAAAAGCGGATGCTGGCACCTGACTCTGAACGGGTCAACACACAGGGCTTACATGCTGGAAAGATACATGGATCCCAAACGTGTTCCCAAAAACCCCAACTGGGCCTTAGTCCTGAAAACATGCAATTGGGTGGTTGAAGAATGTCCTGAAAGCCATCCCATGAAGTCTGAAATCCTGCGCCTGAAAAATCACATCGAACAGAGTATTTTCCTGCAGTGAAGGTTGGTTATATGGCCATATTAATTTTCATGACTCAGGGTAGAAGCAATAATGAACGCTTCTTGTCTCCTGCAAACTGTTGGATCTTCTGTTTTTGCTTACGCAACAGTAATTCAATTTCACTGACTGAGCAGTTTCCCAACCGAATCCAAATCACTTGAGGTGGGGGGCCGAAAAGGAGCGATCTTTGATGGAAGTCAGCGTCTTTGGAAATCAGAATCAGTTCGTGTTGCCTGGCATTTTCTCAGATAAGGGTATCCGTTGCTTTGATCAACCCAACCTCCCTTACATGAACGATACCCGGGAAAATATCTTCTAACTGATTTGGTAAACGCGGTGAAAGATTCTGGTCAAAAAGCAGTTTCATCTGGAACGCGAGCTAATTGGCGTTCACGATTGGCTGCAAATCCGAGACAGGCTTGAATGTCTTTCAAAGTCAGATCGGGGAATTCCTTAAGGATTTCCTGTTGGCTCATTCCTGAAGCAAGGTATTCAAGCACATCGGTCACAGTCATGCGGGTTCCTCGAATGCAGGGTTGTCCGCTACGCTTATCGGGTTCAAGAGTTATTCTCGATCGATAGTCCATAATATTTGGTGGTGTATGATGTTGGAATGACCAATTATTTTATGCTAAATCAGCTTCAACAATGATGCAAACTTTCAGATTGATCTGATGCGTATTAGAAAACCCTGAAAACGGTTTAGAAAAATACTGGATACAACTTGCTCATCTTTCACATGCTTCTTCAATCGCCCTGGACGCAAAAACACTGACCATTTTCTTGCGGTAACCAAGATTCATGTCGGTGTTGTCCATCGGCTTGGCAAGTTTTGAAGCTTCGTACGCGGCGGCCTGAATGAGATCTGAATCGGGTTTTTTTCCTAAAAGTTTTTCCGAAGCCTTGGAAGCCAGCACCGGAGCCGATGACACTGCACCGAGAGCCAGCCTCGCATCCTGACAGATTCCATCTTCATCGAGCCTGACCGATACAGCTGCTCCAAGAACCGGAAAATCAATGGTTCCCCGTCTCCGCAGTTTTTTGTAGACCGAGTTCCAGCCTGACTTTTCAGGAAGGGAGACCGAGATCAGGACTTCATCCGGATTTTTTCGGAGGTAGTGGATCCCGTCATCCTGATAAAATTCCTCGGCTTTGACGGTCCGCTGACCCTCGTTTCCCAGGAGGGTAAATTCTGCTTCAAGTGCCAGCATCACCGGGGCGCAGTCGGAGGAAGAAACCGCCAGGCATTTGGGGCTGCTTCGGGCCACCCAGCAGATGTCTCCGTCCTTTTTCATGCAGAATCCGAGGGATTTCCTCCAGGGATAATTCTGATTGTAGTACGTGCAGCGTGTATCGACACAAAGGTTACCGCCGAGGGTTCCCATTTTTCGCAATTGGGGAGAGGAAACCAAACCTGCGGCAGTGGAGAGGGCTGTGTAATGTTCCTGGATGAAAGGATGATTCGCCACCTTGTCCAGGGATACTCCGGCGCCGATTCGGATCCCGTTTTTGATTTCGATACGGCTTAATTCCTCGATCCCTTTTAAGGCAATCAGGAAATGCGGTTCGAACTGACGCCGCTTCATGTTCGGGTAAAGATCGGTTCCCCCGGAAGTGTACATGGCATCTTCACCATGTTGCTTTTTCAGTTCCAGGGCTTCAGCAAGGGTGGCAGGCTGGAGGAGTTCAAATGGAGGAAGCCGGAGCATAGTGAAATCAGGACGCTTCTTGGGTTTCCATGGATTCAGGTCTTTCCACCCGAATCGGTTCGGGAAAGTCGATTTCAGGCACTTTGGCAGGACCGATCCTGGAAGCCGCTTTGGTTTTCAACTGACTCAAACCTTTGAAGATTTTTTCAGGAAGCACCGGAACCTCATCGACCCTTACCCCTACTGCATCATAGACTGCGTTGGCCACGGCAGGCATGATCGGCAAGAGAGGGCCCTGCCCGGCCTCTTTGGCACCGTAGGGTCCATTCGGATCATTCGTTTCGATGAGAAAGACTTCCATTTCAGGCATTTCCAGGGTGGTCGGGCTTTTGTAGTCGAGCAGGGACGGAATCTTATGAAGCCCCCTGCGGAAAACCTGTTCTTCCATCATCACCTCTCCAAGTCCCATGTATGCGCTTCCCTCGACCTGCCCCATCACCTGGACCGGGTTGATGGAACGGCCGACGTCATGGGCCAGCCAGAGTTTATGGACCTGGTAGATACCGGTTTCAGGATCGCATTCGACTTCGGCAACACAGGCGGAGTAGCTGTAGTTTGGAGAAGGACCAACTCCGGCCCCCTTGAATTTTCCTCCACGACGCGGCGGAGTGTAGCTTCCTACCGAACCGAGGGTACCGAATTTCGCTTCGGCCCACTGGACCGCTTCGGCAAAATCGACTGTTTTGGATGTGTCCCTGAGAGAAACCACCCTGCCCTCTGAAAGGGTCAATGATTCGGAGGTACACTGAAACACTTCGGCTGCTGCCGAAAGGAGTTTCTCTTTCAGGGGACGGCATGCTTCGATTGCAGCATTTCCGGTCATCAGGGTCACCCGGCTGGAATAACTGCCCAGGTCCACCGGAGTCAGGTCCGTGTCCGCGGTGACAACGATCACCTGCTCGGGATCAATGGAGAATTCCTCTGCGACAATAGTAGCCAGTACCGAATCCGAACCCTGGCCGATATCGGTACTGCCGCAAAAAACCGTCACACCACCGCCCCGGTCGATCTTCATCTGCACCCCGGAATGGGGCATCTTGTTCCAGTAAATCGGCAGTCCTGCCCCGGTAAGGTAGGCACTGCAGGCGATTCCGATCCCACGTCCAAGCGGAAGCTGACCATGCCTGTTATTGAATTGCGATGCCTCAGAAACTTTCTCGATGCATTCCTTTAAACCGATGGTGGTCACGGTAAGGTGATTGATCGCCCGGGTGTTGGGCTGCATCAGATGTTTCAAACGTAAATCCGCAGGACTTAGACCCAACTCTTCAGCAAATTTGTCCAACTGCACTTCAACCGCAAAACGAGGCTGGGGGGTACCATGCCCCCGCTTGGGACCACAGGGAGGTTTGTTGGTGAAGACACGGAGTCCCTCGAATTTATAATTGGCAATCGGGTAGGTGACCGTCTGAAGCGCACCGGTGTAGTAGGTGCTGGCAACCCCGTAACTGCCGTAGGCACCTCCATCGAGGTAGGATCGGAAGTGCATCGCAGTGATGCTTCCGTTTTTTTTCATGCCGGTCCGAACCCACATCAGGACCGGATGCCGTCCGCGGTGACAATAAAAAACCTCTTCCCGGGTCAACGTCATTTTGACCGGTCTTCCGGTCAGCATCGACAGTTTGCAGATCACGACTTCATGGGAAAAAGGGTCCGTTTTCCCACCAAAACCTCCACCTACCGGGCAGGCAATGACCCTGATCTTGCTGGGAGGAAGTTCCAACACCTTCGACAGGGCACGATGAACATAATGGGGAGTCTGGGTCGAGGACCAGAGGGTCACCCTTCCATCGGCCCCACATTGAGCGACGGCCGCATGCTGCTCCATCGGCATGTGGGTGTTGCCTTCATAATGAAAGATGTCCTCACGGATATGATCGGCCTCGGAAAACCCTTCTTCCATGTCGCCGAATTCCAGGGACACGAATTTGTGGATGTTCCCCTGATCGGCGTATTCGTGAATCTGCGCATCGGTTTCGGCCAGGCCTTCCTGAACCGACATCACCGTCGGAAGTGGCTCATACTCCACCCGGATGTCCTCCAAGGCAGCCTCCGCGGTTTCCTCATCCAAGGCGGCCACCGCTGCGACCGGATCCCCAACCATCCTGACTTTTTCAACGCAAAGCGCCTCTTCATCCTGGCTGACGGGAAGGATTCCGTAGGGAATCGGAAGATCTTTGCCCGTGATCACGGCCAGCACGCCTTTGCGCTTTAATGCCCGGGATGTATCGATAGCGCTGATCTTCGCGTGGGGATGGGTACTGCGAAGGATTCGGCAGTAAAGCATCCTTGGGAGTGACAGATCATCCGCGTACTGGGTCTCTCCCATGACCTTGCTCATGCTTCCAAGAAGAGTCCCGGTCCGGCTCGCCACTTTCAGTTCCCTGGCCTCATCCATGACTGGTTTCAATCGTCGGTTGTTGTACCAAAGAGGCCTTTTCCACCGCTTCGATGATTTTCGCATAACCGGTGCAACGGCAAAGATTCCCCGAAAGTGCTTCACGGATTTTCTGGGGGTCCAAATCATCTTCACTCTCAATGAGCGCCTTCGCGCTCATCAGCATCCCCGGTGTGCAGTACCCGCACTGGGCCGCTCCCAATTCAACAAATGATTTCTGCAGGGGATGGGGCTTACCATGTTGTGCCAACCCTTCCACGGTCTCGATTTGACATCCCTCGACTTCTGAAGGCAGAACCAGACACGAAAGCAAAGGCTCTCCGTCGATGATCACGGTACAGGCACCGCATTCACCAAGTTCGCAGCCATGTTTCGTTCCAGTCAGCTGAAGGTCTTCCCGAAGCACCTCGAGCAAGGTTTTGTGCTGAGATGTCCAGACTTCGTGGTGTTCGTTATTGACCGTTAAATTGATGAGTTTTTTCATCACTTTCTCTAATTGGAACGCAAAAATCGTTTTGCTTTCATCTCGAACCGAGGCAAGGTTCCTGGCTCGACCACCTTCACCTCGGGGCGCAATCCAAGCCCACTGCTGATTTCATGGTGAACTTGTTCCTGAGCAGCATTCAGATCAGTACCCGGCTGCAATTCGATTTCAACATTCAATTCGGACATTTCGCCAAGACTTGAAACACGGATGCGGAATTCCACAATAGCATCGCAACGTCTCACCAGATTTTCAACTGCACTTGGGAAAACATTGACCCCGCGGATGACCACCATATCATCAGCCCTTCCCAAAACTCCTCCCTCGAAGCGGGCAAACGTCCGGCCGCAGGCACATGGCGCTTGATTCAGACGGACCAGGTCTCCGGTTCGGTAACGGATGATCGGAAAACCAATTCGGCTCAGGTTTGTCAAAATTAGTTCCCCCTCCTCGCCTTCCGGAACAGGTTCCAGAGTTTTAGGATCGACCACTTCAACGATGAATTCGCTTTCATTAACATGGATCCCGCCGGGCTGTTCCGTGCACTCGAAGCTGTGTGCCCCGATTTCCGAAGCACCTGCATGGTCGAAGCATTTGATGCCCCAGGTTTTCTCGATGCGTTGTTTGGTTGCCGGGACATTCGCCCCCGGTTCTCCTGCATGGATGGCAAGCCGCAGCGGGATCTGATCCAGATCGAAATTTTCCTCGCGGGCGACCTCTGCCAGTCGCAGGGCATAGGTCGGGGTACAACACATTGCGGTTGCTCCGAGTTCCTTCATCAACTGCAGCCGCTGCAGGGAATCCCTTCCGCCGCCGGGGATCATCATTGCAGATACTTCCCTGGAACCCTCAACGGCAGCCCAAAAACCAATGAAAGGTCCGAAAGAGAAGGGAACAAAAAGCCGGTCTTCTGCAGTTAATCCCGCTGCGGCCATTACGAACCCCCAGCAATGTCCCCACCATTTCCAACTTTCCTCAGTATCCAGGACACGAAGCGGGACTCCAGTCGTCCCGGAGGTTTGGTGAAAACGGGTGTAGGCAGATTCCGGAAAAGTAAGATTGGTCCCGAAAGGCGGAGACTGTTCCTGGGCCTCCATCAGTTCGGATTTGGTAGTGAAGGGGACCTTTTGGAGATCTTCCAAAGATTGGATATCTCCAAACGAAAGTCCTGCTCGGTTCAATTTTTCCGTGTAAAAGAGGTTCTTGTTTTCCAACTTTTCCATCAACGATAAAAACAGACGACCCTGCCTGGATTCGATTTGCTCACGAGGAGCACATTCCAAGGTTTGGTCAAAATAGGTCATTCAAAATTCGTTGAAAGAATTAAATCGAAGCTGGAACCCTTCCTCTTTGAGAAGATTAATGTGTTCGATGAAAACCCATTAATCAACCTATAAAGAGACTGGTTTCTTCACCCAAAGCAAATGCGGTCCTTTATTTCGCCGATGCCATTCCCTGGATCTCAGCCTTTGTCCTAAACAGGTATCGGGGTATAACCAGTCATCCAATTAACCTATTGATTCCCCCAAATCGCATCCAATGAAACTTGCAGTCGATACTTTTTCGGTTAGCTTGTTTGGGTATCTATCACGTCGAAAAACCTTTGTTAAAACCCTGCAAGCCCCTCTATTCAAGGAGATCCCAAATGTTCATTGATGGTAAATGGACCAACGCTCATAACCAAGAAACCTTTGCCTCGTACAATCCTGCAAACGCTGAACTACTCGGTCAGGTACCCTCGGGCGGTAAAGAAGATGCTCTTGCCGCCATTGATTCCGCCTCCAAAGCCTTCCCTTCTTGGTCCTCGCTGACCGCCTACCAAAGATCGAAATTCCTGATTGATGCCCATCGGTTGATGATGGAATCCCAACAGGAAATTGCCGAAATCATGACACAGGAACAGGGAAAACCCATTCGGGCGGCAATGAACGAGGTCCAGTATGCCGCGGATTTTCTGATCTGGTTTGCTGAAGAAGCAAAAAGGGTTTACGGGAGAACCATTCCTTCCTCCAGAAGCGATCAAAGGTTCCTTGTTCTGCATCAGCCCGTGGGGGTCGTGGGTGCCATCACCCCCTGGAATTATCCTGTTTCCATGATCACCCGGAAAGTTGCACCGGCCCTGGCTGCAGGATGCACGATTGTGGTCAAACCTGCGGAAGCCACACCTCTATGCGCAAAAGCCGTCTTTCAGATTTTTGAGAAAGCCTCATTTCCGCCGGGTGTTGTGAATCTCGTGACCGCAGAAATTCCAAAACCCATCGGCGAGATGTTCATCAACGATGCACGAATCCGGAAAATCACCTTCACCGGTTCCACAAAAATCGGAAAAATGCTGGCAGAAGGAGCAGGAAGAGGTTTAAAACGGATCTCCCTGGAACTTGGCGGACACGCACCGTTCATCGTTTGTGCCGATGCCGATCCCGTTCATGCAGCCAAAGGGTTGTCCTTGGTGAAATTTTTAAATTCCGGACAGGCTTGCATCAGCCCCAACCGGATCTATGTCCATGCACAACAGGAAAAAGCCTTTCTTGATGAACTCAAATCGAGGGTCTCAAAATTAAAGGCCGGGCCAGGTCTGGAGCAGGATTCGAAGATCGGTCCCTTGATCAATCAGCAAGCCCTGGAAAAAGTGGAAACGCAGGTTCAGGATGCCCTTAAAAAGGGAGCAGAACTGATCTCAGGAGGCGAACGAATCAGAGATGATTCCTGTGCCGATGGTTTTTTCTATGCTCCCACCATCCTCAGCCGGGTCACTCCTGAAATGTTGATCTATCGGGAAGAAACCTTTGGACCAGTGGCTCCGGTAATCATCTACCAGGATGAAGACGATCTTTTGGAAATGGCAAACGACACCCATTACGGCCTGGCGTCTTATGTCTACACACAAAACTTGAAATCCGCCATGCGGCTTTTTGAGGGATTGGATTTCGGAATTGTAGGAATCAATGATATCAATCCAACCTCGGCGGCGGCTCCCTTCGGCGGAATCAAGGATAGCGGAATCGGCAGAGAAGGAGCATCAGAAGGGATCTACGAATACCTGGAAACCAAACTCGGAGGGTTTTCGATATAATTCGAATGAAATCAAACACTTAAAAGGACATGATTCCAATCGCGTTCCCTTCACTGTCTCCGACGATGGCCATCCGCTCGGGAGAATGCCCTATCGAAAAAGGTTCTCTCCAAACCGGAATGTTCTCCTGTTTAACATGCTCGACCGTCTCATCAACATCATCGACTTCAAAAAACAGAATCGTCCCGTGTTCATGGGAGGGCCTTCTCGATGGGTGCTTGACCAATGCTCCTTCCAAGGATTCAGGAGTTTCATTGAGAGTGATCCCGCGTGCATCGTAGGGATAATCTTTCATTTCAAAGAATGAAGCATTAAAGATCTTTTTGTAGAACGCTTCCGCTCGGTCCAGATCCAGAACATGGATTTCGAACCAGTTGATTTCAGTACCCATAATGGAAGAATGTGAGTTGGAGTTTCGTCTAAGGAGCTTTTGAAAGTTTGTGATTTAGGAGCTTAGGAGGCTTTCCAGGGTCTGGGACTTAGAGGAATATCCACTTTTTTACCCCGAACAATCTCTCGATTTGTATCATACATCGGTAGCGTGCATATCTCTGCGAGATGCATCTCTCCATCGTTGCAGCGGACCTGAAATTGGGTCCCTTCTTCAACATTCGTCTCATCAAGAAGGACAATTCCGATTCCGCATTCCTGGAAAGGAGACCAACTGCTTGAAGTGACCCGGCCCTTAACGATCCCGTCCTGCTCAAGATAACGGCCCCGTAAGGCAATTCCCTTTTCTACCCGCAATCCCCAGCTTCGGTTTTTTGGATCTGCCTTGATCAAAGCTTCGCGGCCAATGAATTCGTTTTTGTCAAAATCTAGATAGCGCCCCAAACCAACCTCGAACGGAGTTGTGGTATGATCAAAATCTGCTCCAGCAGAAAGCAAACCTGCTTCGATTCGACGGGCACGGAATCCTGGTGTGGCGGTCAGGATCATCCCCAGGGATTTTCCTGATTCAAGAATCAAATCACCAAGTTTTTCAATGTCATTCTCAGGTCGGATATAAATTTCCCAACCCAGCTCATTGGTGAAACCACTCCGACTGATGATGACTTTCTCACCGGCCATCATCACTTCCGTCCAATCAAAATAATTCCACGGATCCGGCATCGGCCCCTCGATCAGATTTGAAAGAAGTTCCATCGACCGCGGACCCTGAATTTGGCTGACCCATACTTCCGGGTCGATGATTTCAACTTCCAAATCGTGGGAATGGGCCTTATACCAGGAAAAAAGATCGCCATCCGCCTGGGCGTACCAAAAACAATTCTCGGACAAACGAAGCAGCAATCCATCGGTAATCATTCCCCCGTCATGGTAGCAGGCAAACTGGTAACTGCACCGCCCGGTTTTGACCTTGGAAACATCTCTTGGAAAAATCCTGTTGAGGAAGATTTCCGCATCTTTTCCCCGGATCTCAAAGGGATGCTCCCCGGTATGGCGAAAAATGAGCTCCCTTCTGACTTTCCAGTACATCTCATCCGCCGTGGCGAGATTCAGTGTTTCCGGAGTCAGTCTCCCTGCGTAGAGGGAGTATTCGGGATCATAGGGAAGTTCCTGGTAACTCAAGGGATGAACCCGCATCGTCCGGGCCAGTTCCACCGGTCTTCCACTTTGATGCTCCAGAGGCTTTACCGAAAACCGGACTTTTTCCAGTGCAGGATGCAAACGTCGATTTTGAATCATGATCAGATTATTCAATGGATGATGTTCCCCTAGCAGGCTTTCATCCCCTCGTTTTTTTCAGATAAACAAAGATTTCTTTTCAGGAATTTTCGTGTTCATGCCTTGTGTCATGGAAAGTTCACACTTTTGAAAGGTGTTTTTCCTGATTTAAGTCAATAATGGGGTATTCAAATGGGTGATTTTTTACAAAATTAAAGAAGCAGATTCCAGGAGAAACATGTTCAAAACCGTAGCAAAGGATGTATGGGCTTTTGATGTCGAATGGGTTCCGGATGCGGATGCAGGACGCAGGCTGCATCAGCTTCCGCAAGATGTTGAAGAAGCCGAAGTTTTTGAGGCGATGTGGAAAGCAGGCGGAGCAACTGAAGAAGAACCGATGCCCTATCTGAAAACGGTTCTGTGCAGGGTCGTTTCAATTGCCGCTGTGGTAAGGAAACGGAAAGACGATAACAGCATCACTCTCAGCCTGACTTCTCTTCCCCACCATCCTGAAAACCTGGAAGATCGGCAGGAAGCAAAACTACTCTCCACCTTCCTGAATGCGATCGGTGACAAAAAACCCCAGCTTGTCGGATTTAATTCCCAACGCTCCGATCTGAAAATCCTGGTGCAGAGGGCGGTGGCCCAGGGGATCCAGGCAAAATCATTTGCAAAACGGCCTGACAAACCCTGGGAGGGAGTCGATTATTTCGACAGCAAATTCAGTCCGGTACATGTCGACTTGATTGAAATCCTTGGCGGATTCGGAAAATCCACGCCATCTCTCCATGAAATGGCGAACGTCTGTGGTATACCTGGAAAAATGTCTGTCGAAGGAGATGAAGTGGCAACCTTCTGGCTCGAGGGACGTCTCCCGGAAATCGTGGCCTACAACGAATGTGATGCGTTGACGACCTACCTGATCTGGCTCAGGACCGCACATTTCGGAGGATTTTTTACAGAATCTGAATATGAAGAAGAACAGTCACGGGTCAGACAAATGCTTGAAATGGAAGGAGCCTCACCCGGGAAGGAGCATCTGCTGGAGTTTCTGGAAGAATGGGAGCGTCTCCAGGGAAATTGATTTTTCCTGATCAACCTGTGCTGCCGAAGCCTCCTTCACCACGGACGGTTTGATCCAGCTCATCGACGATTTCAATGTCGCAAGGTTCCAATCGTCTTACGATCATCTGTGCGATCCTTTGCTCAAGCAGCCTCCGACAGGCTTCTTCTCCAGAACCTTCGCCGAGGTAACGAAGGGGAACAAATATCCTGCCCCGATAATCAGGATCGATGATGCCCACACTGTTAGCCATGATAAAATCTTTTTTAACGATGCTGGAGCGAGGAACCACCTCCAGGTAATATCCCTGACTGAGTTGAACTGAAACTCCGGTATCGATGAAAAAAACATGATCTGCCTTCGCTTCATAAGCCATTGCGGTTAAGTCGATTCCTGCATCCGAGGCGTGTCCTCGGGAAGGAACAGGCATCTCCGGATAATGCAGACAAATTTTCAAAATGGCTTTGGAAACATCCTTCATGGTCAGCTTTTCTGTAGAAATGTTTTCAACTATCCCAATCCCAATCCATTTAGGATAGGCTTAAATCATCAAACTACTGAAACCCTCTCAAAGCGCAAGTATGGACCGTGATCCTTCAGCCAAGGATTTGATCAAAAGGAAACTGATCGGGAATGGACGTGTCGAGCTGGCAGAAATCCTTTCAAAACACTGGGATACAGCGCTGGAGGAATATGCACAAAGTCTATGGGAAACGAGCAGTCATGAAAGTAATCTTGAAAAGGAACTGGTACAGTCCTTTCAAAAAGAATTTCTTCGGGTCGGTTACACGGAAGAGCAGGCTGCCCTCTGGATAGAATCTTTGGAACGGACCCGCACGCTCCAGACAGCAACCCATCTGACTGCATCGGAAGGACCCACCTTTTTTGCAACACATCATCTTGCACTGATGGGAATCCCGGCCGGAGAAAGCTATCTCGTGGCCGCCTACAGTGGCGTTCCCTATGCCAATGCCGCCTGGTCCGGATGTCTGAATTTCAGTGCAGAACTCGAACTCGAGGAAATCCTGTCAGCCAAAGCACCTGGTTTTTCCGTGCTTTTGAAATCGGACCGGGACCGAAGAAGGGACACCAGCGAAAGACGGATTTCCCTGATCCCGGGAACATACCGGGATGCCCAGGTGTTTGGTTCTGAGGTCTCGGAAAAACAGGAATCTCTCTCCGCCCACTGGAACGATTCCTTAAAACCGCTGATGCCTTCGGCTGGATCAGGGAGTTCCTTCAGCAGTTGGGCATCCGGATTTTGCCACAATCAGGCGAAAAAACTTTTTCCAGATTCAAACATCGTTTATTTCGATATCAACGAAGTCATCCGGAATTACCTCCTGGAAATCCTGCCCCAATCTCAAAATCGGTTCCGGGGCATGCTTCTGAATGCGAAACATTTCCAAACGATTCTTGAATCCTCTGGAGTTGAAACTCCATTGTTCAGCATCAACTCCAAGCATGGAAACCGAATCAGGATGGAACCTCTGTTTTTACGGGAAAATCGCTTGGAGGGACAAAATTATTCCATGAATATGGAAGAAGAGAAATTGATGCAAATGCTCCAAGAACGAACCCTCTGCCCCGGACTTTTCATTGGCTTCAGTGTCCTTGTCTATCTCAATGGCCTCAACTGCCTGGGAAGTTTCGAGCAAGTCGAATACCTGGCCAGGTTTAAAAAAATCTGGCAGCACTTTGAATTTGAGGGAGCAGTGCCTCAAGAACAGTTGCAGACGAGGAGCCTCAGTTGCGGCAGGATGATCAGCAAGGATGGAAAACCCGTTTACCCCTTGGACTTGATCCTTGGGAAAAAGGCTGAATTGGAGAAACCTCAGACCTTCAGCGAATGGATGGAGCCTCTTTTCCCGAGACTCGGTCTTCATTCATGATCAAAGCAGGCTTAGTTCCTGAAATGATCATACTCCCAAGCAGATAATGAACTTGCCTTAAGTCGTAGAATCTTTCCATAATTGGTGTTTAGTTTTAATTCAAAATCTTTAAAGGTCAGCTCATGCAGTATGCGGAGTTTCCGATTCTTTCCCTGATCATCTTCTCTCCGGTTCTTGGAATTGCTCTGGCTGGAGTTTTCCGTGACGCAAGTGATGGGATCCCTGCAAAAGTTGCAGCACTTTCAAGCAGCCTATTGACTTTCCTCCTCAGCCTTTACCTCTGGTTTCATTTTGATGCTTCCGAGGAAGGACTTCAACTGGTGGAGCGTACCGGCTGGATCCCACAATTCAATATTGAATACTTCCTGGGACTGGACGGGCTGAACCTGTTTTTTCTGCTCATCATCACTTTCATCACACCTCTGGCTTTACTGGGTTCCTGGAACCTGCAGAAGCGTAACTGGCAGTTCCAGATTCAGATGCTTTTGTTGGAAATTGGAATGCTCGGTTGTTTCGCGGCATTTGATGTGGTGTTGTTCTATGTTTTCTTCGAAGTGATGCTGGTGCCGATGTATTTTCTGATCGGGATCTGGGGCGGTTCCAACCGGCTTTATGCGACGATGAAATTCGTGATTTATACCATGGTCGGTTCCCTACTGATGCTGGTTGCCTTGATTTACACTGCCATCCTCTTCAAAGAAATTAACAACGGATGGTCCTTCAATATTCTCGACTGGTATGGAATGAACATCGCACCGGAGACCCAAACCTGGCTCTTCCTTGGTTTTGCAGTCGCCTTTGCTGTCAAGATTCCACTTTTTCCGTTCCATACCTGGCTTCCAGATGCCCACTATGAGGCACCAACAGCAGGTTCCGTCCAACTTGCCGCAGTGATGCTGAAATTCGGACCCTACGGATTTCTACGTTTTGCCATGCCGGTATTCCCGGCTGCGGTTTATGAACTGACTCCCTTGTTCATCACCCTCTCTCTGATCGGCATCATTTACGGAGGATTGGTGGCGATGGTGCAGAAGCAAATCAAACGCCTGATCGCCTATTCCTCAGTAGCTCACATGGGTTATATCGTACTTGGACTGTTCGCTCTCAATACCCAAGGGGTTTATGGAGGCTGGATCCAGATGATCAACCACGCAATTGTGACCGGTGCTCTGTTCCTTGTGGTGGGAATGATTTACGAAAGAACCCACACCCAGGAAATTGTTGATTACGGCGGAGTCATTCACACGATGCCCTTATTTTCTGTATTTCTCGTGTTTTTCTCCATGGCATCCGTAGGATTGCCCGGACTCAACGGATTTGTCGGTGAGGTCCTGGCCATGGTCGGCGCTGCCCGGGTGAATATCTGGTATGGAATCATCGCTGCCGCAGGGGTGATCATTGCCGCAATCTACATGCTCTGGATGGTCCAGCGGGTACTTTTCGGCCCCCTCGTCAAAGACATGGTCAAAGGACTGAATGACCTTTCACTCCGCGAAGTCGTGGTACTGGTCCCCCTTGCATTCTGGACAGTCTTCCTGGGAGTCTATCCGCAGCCGTTTTTTGACCGTATTGATGTCAGCGTCCAAAAATACATCGAGCAGATCAAATCTCAGGAACCAAGATTTGCTCAGGATGAGAATAAACAGAAGGACCTGCTTTCTCTTATGGGTCTGAAGAAGCCGGAACTTCTTTCAAAACGCTGAACACTTTTCGTTTTCAGTCTTTACCTTTTTCCGCCCTGGCAGGTTTTTCAACCTGCCATCAGTTCATAATTTCCCGTGCTCACAAAGGAACTCCTCCAGGATCTGGAACGCCTGATTCCCAATGTGATGCAGGCAGATCGGCATGTATTGCGGAGCCGTTTCGGTCGTCTCTCAGCAAAATTTAAAAATCTTTCTGACCCTCATCCACAATCTCTCGAGGCTCTTGAAACCGATTACCTGAAACTGCTGGAAAAGGCCGAAGTTTCAAAGAATAAACTTGAGAGAAGAAAAGCCCTTCAACCGAGAATTGTTTTTCCCTCTGAGCTTCCTATTTCGGAACACCGGGATCATATCCTGGAAGCCCTGGAATCGCATCAGGTACTGATTGTCTCCGGTGAAACAGGATCCGGGAAAACCACCCAACTGCCCAAATTCTGTCTTGAGGCAGGCAGAGGACGCAGGGGACGAATCGCCCTGACCCAGCCCCGGAGAGTTGCTGCCACCTCGATTTCCAGACAGATCGCCCATGAACTGGAAACAGAAGTCGGAAGAATGGTGGGTTATCGAATCCGTTTTTCTGAAAAACATTCTGAAGAAACCCTGATCCAGGTGATGACCGACGGAATGCTTTTGGCAGAAACACGAAGTGACCGTTTTCTTGATCAGTACGACACAATCATTCTTGATGAAGCTCACGAGCGGTCGCTTAATATTGACTTCCTCCTCGGCTACCTGCTTCAGCTTCTTAATAAACGAAGAGACCTGCGTCTGATCATCACTTCAGCCAGCATCGACACCGATCAATTTTCAAAAAACTTCGGAAATGCCCCGGTGATTGAAGTCTCAGGACGAAGTTACCCGGTGGAAATCCAGTATCAGGGACTTGAAGAATCACGGATCGATTCTGGGGAGTACACGGTCATTGACGCTGCCTGTGATTCAATCAGGGAAGTGCTGGAAGATTCCAGAGAAGGTGACCTGCTGGTTTTTCTTCCCGGAGAACAAGAAATCCGGGAAGTGATCGAACGGCTCAGCCCCTATCAACAAGACCATCTTCTTCTTCCGCTTTATGGACGATTGACGTCCAAGGAGCAAAACCGGATCTTCCGTGTAAGTCCTAAAAGAAAAGTGGTGGTGGCCACCAATATTGCAGAAACGTCCCTGACCATTCCAGGCATCCGTTACGTGATTGATTCCGGAACCGCACGGATCAGCCGTTACCTTCCGCGCAAAAGGATTCAACGGCTCCAAGTTGAACTGATTGCCCAGAGTAATGCCCTCCAACGAGCAGGCCGTGCTGGCAGGGTCGGACCCGGAGTCTGTATCCGGCTCTATTCCGAAGAGGTTTTTGAACAGCTCCGCGAATACGCTGAACCGGAAATCCTACGTTCCAATCTGGCCGGAGTAATCCTCCAGATGCTCTCTCTTGATTTGGGCCATTCCAACAAAAAAGGACCGGATCGCATCACGTCGTTTCCTTTCATGAATCCTCCTCCTGCAAGTGCAGTTCGTGAGGGGTTCAAACTTTTGGACGAGCTTGGTGCACTTGATTCAGACCAACGCCTGAATCCCTTAGGTCGCCAATTGGCACGTCTCCCGATTGAGCCCCAGATAGCACGTATGCTTCTTGAAGCTCTCGAAGAGCAGGCACTCCGTGAGGTTTTGGTGATTGCCGCCGGACTTTCGATTCAGGATCCAAGGGAATTTCCATTGGAGGAGAAGGAAAAAGCCCGGCAGATGCATCGGAGCTTTGTCCATCCCGATTCCGATTTCCTCACGCTGCTCAACATCTGGGACCGTTACCATGATGAATGGGAGTCGCTCAGGACGGAAAACAAGATGCGTAAATTCTGCAAGAAGCATTTTCTTTCCTTTGTCAGACTGAGGGAATGGCGTGATATCTATCGTCAACTCACCACGGTTTTAAAGGAAGCCCGTTTACTGAAATTGAACCAGAATCCTGCGGACTACGGAGCCATCCATCGTTCCATCCTATCCGGGCTGTTGAACTGTATTGCACAGAAAATCGAGAAGTCCCAATACCGGGGTGCAGGGGGTAAAGAAGTTTACATATTTCCCGGATCGGCTCTCGCAAAAAGATCGGGAAACTGGATCCTGGCTGCGGAACAGGTTGAGACTTCCAGATTATTTGCCCGTAAAGTCGCCAACATTGAAGTGGAATGGCTGGAACGACTCGGTGGTAAGCTATGCCGAAGCATCTATTCCGAGCCTCTGTTCAACGAAGAAAGCGGAATCGTCGAAGCCAGTGAGAGAGTCACCCTCTATGGTTTGACGATTGTTCCGCGTAGAAGCATTCCCTATGCACGGATCAATCGTGCTGAAGCAACACGGCATTTCATCCAGGAAGCTTTGGTTTCAGGAAGACTGAGAAGCCGCCTTCCCTTTTTCCGCAACAATCGGAAGCTTAAGCAGCAGTTGCTTGACCAGGACGCCAAACTGCGGAGAAACCGGGAACATGACCTTGACGCGGCCCAGGAGGCATTTTACACCGAACGTCTGCATGGTATCGGTTCGATTCACGATCTCAACCGTCTGCTGAGAAACAGAAAAAAGGAAGGTGCTGATGGTTTTTTGATGATGAAACTGGATGATTTTCTGCAACTTGGTGATGAAGAACTTGGCTCAATAGAAGATTATCCTGATCATTGGCAAAGTGGTGAGGTTCGTTTCCCGCTAAAGTATGAATTCCTCCTTGGTTCGGATTCGGATGGAGTCACCCTGCAGGTCCGGGACGAAAACCTCTCTTTTCTTCATCCTTATGCCTTGGAATGGCTGGTTCCCGGGCAATGGGAAGAAAGAATCTTTCATCTTCTTAAAAGCCTTCCAAAAACCACCCGAAGGCATTTTGTCCCTCTTGGTGATAGTGCAAAAAGTCTGAGAGCAGATTTGAAGCCACCTGAAGGGCTGGATGTTTCAAACTCAATCCAAATTAGTGATTCCGCAAATAACAGGACTGGATACAGTTTCATTGAAAATTTAAGGCTCCTGGTTCGTGAAACATACCGTATCCACATTCCCGAAGAAGACTGGGATTGGAATCGGATTCCGGATTATCTCAAACCAAGGATTGAAATCCGTGATTCCAGAAACAAGATCGTCCATGCAGGCAGGGAAGGACTGGAATTAATCAGAATGAGAAAAGCCGAATTGAAACAGTCTCCTCAGATCAGCATTTCCCGGGATGATTCTGCGGTTTGGAAGAAAGCAGCCATGAAGTGGAAATTGGATGAAATCAACGGATGGAATTTTGAACTTCCCAGGGAAATTGAGATCGAAAATCCTGGAGGACCAAACCTCAAGGGATTCCCGGGACTCTCTATAAACAATGAACGGATTTCACGAAGACTTTTTGGAAACTCGGAAGAAGCATCCCGTTCGACGGCCCCGGCATTATACAAAATGCTTTCTCTGGCGGTTGGTCCAGATCTGGCCTGGATGCAGAAGGAACTCTCCGACCTCCATGAATTGCATGCTCTTTATGCACCCTTCGGCAGCCCCGAAGCCATGAAAGAGGATCTCTGGCAGAATCTCTTTCAACACCTGTTCGAGGGGTCATGGATTTCAGGCAGCCACGAATATGAATCAAGGATTCAGGAAGCCCAAAGAAAAATGGAATCCATCTCCGGACAGTTCCTTCCTGGGTTCAAATCACTGCTGGAATCCTACCATCTGACCCAGGAAGAACTTGTAAAATTAAAAGAACGCTCCACTCAAATGGATCACAACAACCTGGTTGAACATGTTTCGAGTCTTCTTCCGTCAAGGTTTCCAGCAAAAATTCCTTTTGTCCAATGGAACAATCTTAAACGCTACCTCAAGGCGGTCCGAATCAGGCTCGACCGGCTCATGCAAAACCCCGAAAAAGATCTGGAAAAATCCATGAATCTCAACCCCTGGATTAAAATCCTGTCTCAACTTAAAGAAGAAAACCTGAACCAGCAGGAGAAAAAAGCCCTCGAAGAACTGTTCTGGTTTGTTGAGGAGTACCGTGTTTCGCTTTTTGCACCGGAAGTAAAAACTCCCGTTCCGGTTTCTCCCAGACGGCTGGAAAAATTCACACGACAGCATTTCCCCCGACACCCGCTTATCTTTACCGCCGGTCCTTATTGAATTTCTGGCAGAAATGGATCATAATAATTTTTCTTAAATAATTGCATCTATAAACAGCACCAATTTAGTGCTGATTCACAAATCAGAAAAAAAATCTCAGCAGGAAAAGAGGTCCCATGAAATTTAAAGTTGTATCTTCCGATTCAGAAGGAAGCGCTTCCCAAGATTCTGCTCCTGAAGCAAGAATCAGCAAAATGGTGGAGGACAATCCTGTTTTTCTTTTTATGAAGGGCAGTCCTGAAGCTCCCCAATGCGGTTTTTCCTACCGAGTGGTTCAGGTTCTCAACAGCTGGAACGTTCCATTCCAAAGTTTCAATGTACTTTCGGATGAAGGCATACGCCAAGGCATCAAGGATTTTTCGAATTGGCCGACCATCCCACAGCTTTATGTCAAGAATGAATTCGTAGGAGGCTGCGACATCATTGAGGAACTTTCAGGTAATGGTGAACTGGCAGATGTTCTCAAGTCAGCTTACCCCGACCGTGAGTTCACTCCTCCTCCACCTCCAGCCGAAGTACAGGAAGTCTCATCGGTTGAAGCTTCAGAAATCCTCAAGAACCAGCCGGAAATCGCCATCCTCGATGTGAGACCTCCGGAAGAGAGAGCGAAAGCAGCTCTCGACAACTCACGAATGCTGGACAATCATACGGCGCAGGAAATTCTCGACAGTTGGGATCCAGAAACCCCGATGATGCTGATCTGTCACCAGGGCATTCGCAGCAGGCAGGCGGCACAATATTTCACTTCACAGGGATTTCAGCAGGTGTACAATGTTTCAGATGGAATCGACGGATGGTCCCAAACCGTCGACAGCAGCATTCCACGCTACTGATTCCATGGATTCATCACAGCCTTCAGGATAAAAGATGGCTCTAGAAAATGAAGTAATCCCCGAGGTCCTTGTCAGTGAGAGAGCGGCAACGGTGTTCAAAGAAGCTTGCCAGGCCGAAGGAAAAAATCTCGAACAATCCTTTCTCAGAATTGGTGCCAAGCCGGGGGGGTGTTCAGGCTGGAAATACGAACTTGAATGGAACGGTCCGGAAGACATCCATTCTGAAGATCTTACCATCAAAAGCGGTGAAATTTCCGTGGTTGTCGAGCGGGAATGCCTGACCGATATTCTTGGTCCGGTAAAAATTGATTTTACCGACAAAAATCTTGTCGAGCAGGGTTTCGTTTTTGAGCAGCTTGTGAACGGTCACCAATGCGGATGCGGAGAATCCTTCACTCCGGTTCGAGACCTGAAAAAGTCCCATTCCTGAATCCGGCAGCATGCTGGAACTGTTAGCTTCCGTTCTTTGTTTCGGCCTCTTTTTGTACAAGTGGCTGATCATCATCGCAGTGCTTCTGACCTGGGTCAGTGCAGACCCATACAACCCCATCGTACAATGGATCGCCCGGGTGACCCGTCCGCTCTGGGTCTGGTGTGAACAGCGGATGCCGATGATGCTCGCCCATTTCAGTCCTTATGCTGCTTTACTTTTGGTTATCTTTGCACAGGCGGTGGTTCCTGCTGAATTGAGATCATTGAATCTTCTGCTTGAAGGACAAAGTGACAGTAACCAGATTCTTCTTCAAAGCGGAGGGCATCTGCTTCAAGGTGCCGCTATCGTGTTACAAAGTCTTTTTTTCTTTTTCGTGATCGTGCTGGTGGTCTGGTTTTTTCTGACCCTGGTGAATCCTGCCTTCAACAACCCACTGGTTCGGATCATTCATGTTTTGGCAGATCCGTTGATTACTCCAATTCAGCGTTACCTGCCTAGAACCTCGGTAGATTTTTCACCTCTGATTGCGATGATGTTCTTCATGATGCTGCTGACTTTTGTGGTTGGTCCCATCTCCCAATACGGAAGCAGTTTATCGTACCCAGTCCCACTCTGCGTTTTCTGAAAACTGCTTATGATGCTTCTCAGTCTTCACATCGTTGCGATTGCCGCCCTGGCAGGAATTTGTGGAAGTATTGGTTACCAGATGGGGGTCAAGGAAGGAATCAGGGTATCCAGGCTGGAATCCGAGATGAAAACATCTCAGCTGAATCAAGGATCCACCTGACCTGATTTCGGCTCTGAAATTTTTCCTATTCCGTTGTTTTCATCCTCACGCGAATCGATTCCGCATGGGCATAAAGTTTTTCCTCCTCTGCAAATCGTATGATCGCGGAACCTTCACGTTGGAGACGCTCCTCAGAATAAGCAAGCACAGAACTTGATTTGGTAAAGTCCTGTACTCCCAGGGGGGAAGCAAACTTGGCACATCCTGATGTTGGCAGGGTATGATTCGGCCCTGCAAAATAATCCCCCACCGCTTCAGGGGTATTAGGACCGACAAAGATCGCACCCGCGTTACGAACACGATGCAGGTCCTGAAATGGATCTTCGGTCAGAAGTTCCAAATGCTCCGGAGCCATTTCATTCACCGCGTCAAAACACTCCTCCTTTGAATCACAGACAATCAGTGCGGAACGTGAAGCGAAGGATTCTTCAATGATTTCTCTTCTTGGTAAAGTGGGAACCAATTCCTTAAGCCGGTTCTTTACATTTTCAGCCTGATCTCGGGACGTAGTGGCCAGGATCGCTCCTGCTTCAGGGTCATGCTCTGCCTGGGAAAGAAGATCTCTAACAAGATACTCGACAGGGGTTTCTTCACGATCACATACGATCATGATTTCACTTGGTCCGGCAAAGGAATCGATACCAACCTTACCGAAAACCTGACGTTTCGCTTCAGCAACAAATGCATTGCCTGGTCCGGTGATCTTGACCACTGCAGGAACCGTCTCGGTCCCCCAGGCTAATGCCGCTACCGCCTGGGCGCCTCCCAGAGAATAAAGTTCATCAACTCCAAGTAATGCTGCGGACGCCCGAACCAGGCTTGCAGGCAACCCCGTTGTGTCAGGAGGCGAAACCATTGCGATCCTAGACACTCCTGCCACTTGAGCCGGGATGACATTCATCAACAACGTCGAGGGATAGATGGCCCGTCCCCCTGGAACATAAATACCCACACTGTCGAGAGGACTGATTTTCCAACCGAGCATCGTACCATCGTCACTGAATTCCAGCTGGCTTTCCGTTTTCTGACGTTGATGGAATGTTCTTATATTTTCCGCAGCTTGTTCCAAAACCTTGCGCAGTTCGGGATCCAACTCCTGGAGAGCTGATTGGAGATCTTCAGGTTGGACCCGGATTGAATCGAGCTCTATTCCATCAAATCGGAAGGTCAGCTTCTTGAGCGCAGAATCACCATGATTTCGCACTTCTTCAAGAATCTCTGACACCTTTGAGGAGATATCCTCTGTGACTGTGGAGGGAAGTTGAGCAAGATAATCCTGATAATTGTCAAATAGTTTGACTTCCATCATCTAAGAAATATTTACGATTAACCAATTTGTGGAAAAACAGTTCCACACCAATGATTATTTTAGCTGAGAGAAAAATCGAAGGGCAGTTTTTTCTGAAACAACCCTTGAGATCAGGCGACGAGTTTTTGGGCTTCCTGGAATTGAACCGAGACAGTCTTGGAAATACCCGGATTTTCCATCGTCACTCCATAAAGCAGATCCCCAATTTCCATGGTTTTCTTGTTATGGGTGATGACAATGAACTGCGCATTATCGGTCAGACTCTGGATAAGCCTGTTGAAGCGGACCACATTTGCATCGTCAAGGGGAGCATCGACCTCGTCCAACAAGCAGAAGGGACTCGGCTTGATGAGGAAGATGGCAAAGATCAGGGAAATTGCCGTCAGCGCTTTCTCACCACCTGAGAGAAGGTTCAGGTTCTGAAGTTTTTTTCCAGGAGGCTGTGCGACAATATCAATGCCTGCGTCGAGCAAATCCTCGGACTCGGTAAGAACCATGCTCGCGTCACCACCTTCAAAAAGAGTCTGGAAGACTTCCCTGAATTTCACATTCACCTGATCGAACATTTCTCGAAAACGACGCCTAGATTCGTTATTGATATCGCGGATTGTTTTTTTCAGGTCATCGGTTGCCTGCTGAAGATCTTCAGACTGAGTTGAAAGGAACCCGATCCGTTCCATTAATGCCTCGTATTCTTCTGGAGCACTGAGATTTACATTTCCCATCGAGCTGATCCGTGCCTTCAGGCTTCTGGATTCTCGGCTGAGGGCTGCCTGATCCAGAGCATCCGCATCAATTTCTTTCATCAGTTCCTCAGGAGACTGATCGCTGATTTCAGCCAGTTGTGTCTCCAGTTGTTCACGAAGCATCCTGAATTCCGTTTGCTTCAGGGATTGCTGATGCAGTGCTTCGTTGGATGCTTCCAGTTGCTGACGGATTTCCTGCAGTTGTTGATTTTGGAGATGATGTTCTTCGTTCTTTCGTTCCTGAAGTTCAAGTTCCGTATCGAGTTCCCCTTTAAGCAACTCACGCTGCTCCAGCATCTGGTCGAAAGAAGCATCGATTTCCATGATCCTTTGTTCGCTTTTCTGGAGTTTCTGATCTCCCTCATCCCGCAAATTCAATAGGGATTCGATGCGTCTTTCACATTCAAGATGCTCGCGCTGAAGTCGCTGTTCATTTTCGACCAGGTTTTTCTGCTGTTCGAGGGCTTCTGTCAGGGCCACCTTTTGGTCAAGCAGCTTCGTTGAAATTTCTTCAACCCTCTGCTTTTGCACCTCAATCCGTTCTTCCTGAAGCATCAACTCTTCATCGAGTTCACGACGTTGATTTTCCAGAGATGCAAGAGAATCATTGACAGATTCCTGCCGTTTCTGATGGATCTCTATTTCATCCTCTAAGCGATCCAAGTCATTCTGGTTTTGTTCAAGCATCTGTCCCAGGCGTTTGTATTCAAGCTGGTGATGCTCAAGTTCTTTACTCAGACTCAACCATTCCAACTCGGTTTCGCGCTGAGATTTGAGTTGCTGCTGCTGTTCGGTGCGCAGTTCAGAAAGTTTCAACTGCTTCTGTTCGAGTTCCTCCTCCAACCTTATACAATGCTGCTGAAGTTTTTCTGCCTCCTCCTCGAGTTCGCTGATTTCCTGCTGGCGTTTGAGGAAACCCAGGGTAGGCGTTCCGGCTTTCCCGATTCCTGCAGCGATTTCCGAAAGCCTCGAACCGTTTGCTGAAAGCCATTCAAACGTTGATCCGGTCCATTCGTTATCCAACCTGTTCCAGAAATGAGCAGAATCGTCATCCAATAAAAATCGGGAAAAGAAACGGTTTCCCCAGGATTCAAACTCTCCACGGAATTCAAGAAAATCCTTCAGACTCAACTGTTCCGTGGGACGGTCAGATTCTGTCGGAAGCCGGTCAAGAGCGATGAATTTCATTGCACCCAGCCCCTGACTTTCACAAAAACTTTCAACTTTTGAGAACTGATCCTTGCTTTTCAGCACCACCCAGTCCAACACTTCGGCCATCACTGAGGCACCCTGTTCGAGGGCTTCGGGCTCCGCATTGATGAAATCCGCAACGACTCCCAAAACCCCGAAACTCTGGGCTTTAGCAGGGTCTTCCTGCATCAGGTGCATGAAGGTTTTGACACTGTCACTGAATCCTTCGTAACTGTGCTGGATTTGAACCAGGGATTCGAGTCGGGAACGGATCACACTTTGCTGGTACTGTTCTTCGACGAGTTTGGTTTCTTCCTCTTCAATCAACTCGGAATCTGTTTCAATGGTTTGTTCCAGATGCTGGAGTTGTTCCTCAATCAGGTCCAGTTGCTGTCTGAGACTGAGCGTTTTTTCTTCTGCACTGTCCCGTTTTTTCCCTGCATCCTCATGAAGCATTCGGTGTGAATCATCCTGCTGTTTCAATTTTTGCTGCCGTTCGAGCAGGGATTCCAATCTTTCGTTGAGAAAACTGTCCTGGTTGGTTTGACTGGTCAATTCAGTGTGAATCTTCAGCAACTTCTTCTGCAATTGCTGCTGGAGATCGGTCACTTCCTGAAGTTCCGTTTCCCGTTCCAGTTTTTCCTGCTCAAATTCACTCAAAGATTCTTGAGCCGTTTCAACCCTTGTTTTCAGCTGATCGGCCAGGGAACTTCCCTGATTCCGGTCCCCTTCCAGAAACTTCAGTTTGTCCTGAAGCTCCGCAAGTTCTTCAGCCTGTCTTTGCTGCTGTTCATTGACATTTTCCAGATTCTGGCGTTCAAGGTTCCGCTGATTTTCTGCTTCCTGAATTTCTCTCTCTTTTTCATAAACCTTTTCACGCCGCTGCTGAATTTCCGCACCACGCTGCGTTTGCTCAAGACTCAACTGTTGCAGTCTAGTTTCCTCTGCAGCCAAGTCATTTTGTACATCCTGATGTTTTTGACGGTATTCCTCGATGCTCTGACTCGATTGCTTTTCATTCGCCCCCGCTTGATGCCAGTTGAGGCATAGCAATTGTTTCTCGATGAGACTGCTCTCTTCTTTGAGGCTGATGAAGGACCTCGCCCGTTCCACCTGATCACGGAGGCCTTCCTCCTGTTCCCGTAAAGCACCCAGAACATCGTTCACCCTCAAGAGATTCTGGAGGGTTTCCTCCATCCGACGTTCGGCAGCCTCCCTTTTGATTCGGAATTTCACAATGCCGGCCGCATCATCAATCAATACCCTGCGGTCCGCAGGACGGGCACTGACGATTTCTCCAACCCGTCCCTGTTCCACAATTGAATATCCAGTTCCACCAACTCCGGTATCCATGAAGAGTTCCCGGATGTCTTTCAGCCGGACCGGAGTTTTGTTGATCATGTAGACACTCTCTCCGGAACGATAAAGCCGACGGGTTATCGCAATTTCGGTGTACTGTTCATAGTTCCGGATCGTATCACCTTCGGTGTTGGTAAAAGTCAGGGTGACTTCCGCCATGCCCATCGGTTTTTGGTAGGAACTTCCGTTGAAGATCACATCTTCCATTGAACCGCCCCTCAGGTGTTTCGGCCGTTGTTCTCCCAAAACCCAGCGGATTGCATCCACCACATTGCTCTTGCCGCAACCATTGGGACCAATAACAACCGTTATCCCATTTTGCTGAAACTTGATGTCAACCGAATGGCAGAAAGACTTGAAACCCGATACTTTGAGGCTTTTGATCCGCATAAAAGATGCTCTTCAGCAATAAGACAGGAGGAAGGAAATTGGGATTTTCCTCTTGATAGAAAAATCCTGCCATTGGGAATTGTGCTTTGTGAAACACAAAATCCCCAGATGGATCAAAAGGGTCTGAAATGAGGAAATTAGTTTTGGCTGGTCTTCCATGACGTTGCCCTGATGGATAAACTGGGCAGTGTACCGATTCACTGCCCAAAATTTGATAAACTTCCCGGAACTGAATTCCGGAAAAATTCAAAGTGTCTCAGAAGGGTATATCATCCTTGATATAATCTTCTTTTTCGCCGGTTTGGCTATTTTCTGATTCTGATGTTGCTTCAGAAGATTCCTGATTGCTGCCCATTGATTGAGACGGTTCTGATGAATAACTCTGGTTACTGCCCTCATTGGAAGGACGTGAATCAAGAAACTGCATTGAAGTTGTAACTACTTCGGTCCGGTAACGTTTCTGACCCTGGGGGTCTTCCCAACTTCTTGTTTGCAGGCGTCCTTCAATATAAACGGATTTTCCTTTTTTCAGATAGTTTTGGGCAAGGTCCGCAAGACGATCGAAAGCCACGATGTCATGCCATTCTGTTCGTTCCTGGCGTTGTCCCTGACGGTCGGTCCAACGGTCGGTGGTCGCCAGTGAAAAATTGGCTACCGCGCTTCCTGCCTGAGTGTAACGAATCTCGGGATCCCGTCCCAAATTACCAATCAACATCACTTTATTCAAACTTCCCATACCTCTCCTTACTTTTTAATACCCTTCTCTTTCTATCGCAATGGAGTCAATAAAGAAAGCACTTTTTTCAATCGTTCCTCCAGAGGCTGATCTTTTTCACCGGCCTGGGGTAAAACCATCCGGATTTCGCGTTCCTGAAAACCCATATTTTTGAGGGCTGAAATCAGTTCCTGATTTTGGTCAACCAGGATTCCATCGAGTTCATTTCCCGTTTGGAGTGAAGAGGTAGAAACTTTCATTTCCCGGTTTTTCAACTGATCCTTCAGGTCCAGGCAAAGTTTTGCTGCTGTTTTTCGACCAATCCCGGAAACCTGGCTGAAGGCCGCAGTGTTGTTTTGAAAAACCGCATCGGTCAGTTGATCTATCGAAAGCTGAGACAATACCGCCAACCCAAGCTTCGGACCAACCCCTGTGGTTTTGATCACCATCTGAAACAACTCTTTTTGCTCCCATGACGAAAATCCATATAGAGTCAATTCATCCTCTCGGACATGGGTGTGGATGTAGAGTTGAATTTCCTGGTTGGATTGGGATTTCAGGCAAATCGTTTCCGGAACCCTGATTTCGTATCCCACTCCGGACTGGGTTTGAACAACCATCATGCCCGTCCCCAAAAAAAGGACCCGACCTTCAATGAATGCAATCACAGCATCAGCTCGAATTTATCCGGATTGAGAAAGTAAAAGGAGCTTTTCATCCTTTGCCCTGCATCCTTTCCAGGGTTGGGTGAAGATGGGCATGAGTAATGGCCGAGGCCAAAGCATCGGCTTCGTCCTCCTTAAAATCCTGACGTTTGTTGAGGAGAATCTGAACCATATGAATCACCTGATCCTTGGTAGCCCGTCCTACCCCCACCACTGCCTGTTTCACTTGAAGCGGAGGATATTCATGGATGGGCAAGCCGGTTTCCGCCATTTTCAGAAGGATCACTCCCCGAACATGGCCGAGAATCAATGCAGATCGGGCGTTATGAGCAAAAAAAATCTGTTCGATGGAAGCACAGTCAGGACGGTTATTCTCAATCAGTGCTCCAAGCTCATTGGAGATCTGTACCAGTTTATCCGCAAGTTTCCATTTGTCTGGCAAGCGTATGCAACCGCTGTCCAGATAACGGGTCGAATTTCCGTGATGCTCTACCAGTCCATAACCGGTAACCCGACTGCCAGGATCAATGCCGAGAATTTTCAAGGCGCTTCAGGCCATTTCAGCCAAAACTTCATCCGTGATGTCAAAATTTGAATGAACACTTTGAACATCATCATCATCTTCCAGCATATCGATCAGCTTGATCACCTGCTGGGCTTTTTGGGGCTCGTCAATTTCAACTCGGTTCTGGGGATTCCAGATGATTTCCGCACTCAACATCGGCACGTTGGATTCTTCGAGTTGCGCCCTGACTTCATCAAAATCGGAAGTGCTGGTCACCACCCGAAATTCATCAGCCTGATCGCTTTGAATATCTTCCGCTCCGGCCTCAAGAATGATTTCTGTCAGTACATCTTCCTCAATTTCAGATTTTGCAACCCGGATCATGCCGATCCTTTCAAACATGTACTGTACCGAATTGGAGGAACCAAGATTGCCTCCGCCTTTACTGAAAGCGTGACGCACTGAAGCAATGGTCCGGTTTCGGTTATCGGTCAAAGCCTCGACGATCAGTGCCACATTGTGAGGACCATAACCTTCATAGAGGATCTCCTCATAGGAAACCCCATCCATTTCTCCAGCGCCCTTTTTGATGGCCCGCTCAATGTTGTCCTTGGGCATGCTCTGGGCTTTAGCCGCAGCAACCGCAGTTCGAAGCCTTGGGTTGGAATCTAAGTCACTTCCACCCATTCTGGCAGCAACCGTAAGTTCCTTGATCAATTTTGTAAAAATCTTTCCGCGTTTGGCGTCTTGGGCCGCTTTGCGGTGTTTGATGGTACTCCATTTACTGTGACCGGACATGATGATGAAAACTTAATGTTGAAGGGTTCAGTTCAATATTTTTCCCACTAAATCATACTCGTGAGCTTCAGTGATTTCAACCTGATGGAAACCTGCAGAGGTTGCATTACCTTCGTTGATATAAACAACTCCGTCTACTTCTGGCCCCTGGTATTGGTTCCTGCCTTCAAGCAACAGATCGGTTTCTGAACTGAAACCTCCCACTAAAACCTGCTGAAGACTGCCAACCATTTTTTGATGGTGCTCCCTACTGATTTTCTGTTGAATTTCCATGAGCCGGTTTTTCCGTTCCTCTTTGAGTGAAAGCGGAATCGGATCTCCAAACTTTGAGGACCTGATGTTGTCTTCATCGGAGTATAGAAAAATTCCAAGGTGCTGAAAATGACCTTCTGAAACAAAATCCACCAATTCTTCAAAATCCTGATCGGTTTCAGTCGGGAACCCAACAATGAAGGTCGTCCTCCAGGCAACATCGGGAAGTTTTCTACGGACCCTAGCCATGGTTGCCTCGATTTCTTTTCGGGTAATCTTGCGGTTCATTTTTTTCAAAACCGGATCACTGATATGCTGAAAAGGCATATCCAGGTAGCGGCAAAACCGTGGATCCGAGGCCATCACCTCTAAAACTTCATCGGTAAAACTATTGGGATAGCAATAAAACATGCGGATCCAGTAATCTCCAGGGACCGAGATCAATGCTCTTAACAAACCTGAAAGCTCGGTACCGTCCCTGAGATCTTTGCCGTAAGAAGACGTGTCCTGGGAAAGAAGGTTGATTTCACTGACTCCACGTTCCACCAGTTGGGAAAAATCCTGAACCAGTGATTCGATGCTCCTGCTGCTGAATCCTCCTCTCAGGTAAGGAATATTGCAAAAGGAACACATGTTTGAGCAGCCTTCGGCTATTTTCAGATAGGCATAGTGTGAAGGCGTACTTTGAATGCGTTCCTGTTGCTGGTATTGACGGTAATGCGGTTTTTTTTGAAGGAATTGCTTGAACTGGCTCTGAGGATGATAAAGCTGATCCAGCAATTCAGGAATCTGCTCAAATCCATTGGAACCGAGGAGACCATCAATTTCAGGAATTTTCTGGGCAAGTTCACTTCCGTAGCGTTGGGTAACACACCCGGCGGCAACCAGTTTTTCACAACGCCCTTCCTGCTTTAAATCGCTTAACTCAAGGATTCTGGTGATCGACTCCTGGCTTGCTGCACTTAAAAACCCACAGGTATTGACGATGATGACCTCTGCCTCTTCAGCATCATCCGTAAACTGGTAACCTTGATTATTGAGGCTTCCGAGCATGATCTCGGAATCCACCCGGTTTTTGGAACAACCCAGGGTTTCCAGGTAAACTTTTTTATCCATGGGAATTCAAGCTGGATTGAGTCGAGGTATTCCAGCTTGAGGAATCGTAGGGATTAGGACGGCGAATTTCTTTGCCTTAAGGCGGGAGGGATTATTTTTCTTCCTTGGATTCTTTATTTTCTGATGGATCAGGTTCAGGATCAGAAGATACATCCGTTTGCTCAGTTCCTGCAGATGCTTCAACTGGTTCCGGGTCAGATGTCTTTCCGGAAGCTTCTGTTTCTTCTTGATTAGTTTCCTGAACGGGCTCCTCTTCAGGTGTTTCCGTCTTTGCCTGTTGTTCTTCGGTTTTCTCCTCAGACGTTTCCTGCTCAGGAGTTTCAGCTTCTGCCGCAGTTGCTGATTCAGAAGCTTCAGTCTTTTCCGAAGCTTCACTTTTTTCAGGAGCATCAACCTGTTCTTCTACCGCCTCTTCTTTGGCTACCTTTTCACTGCTTTCTTCAGCCTGACGTACCTCTTCACTGACCTTTTCAAGGACCTTGCTGGATTTGCGTGCAGGTTTTTTCTTGCCGGAAGTGGATTTCAACGAACTCAGTTGATCATTTTCTGATCCGATCAGTTGGACGATTGCCATTTCCGAATTATCACCCAGTCTTGTCTGTCCGAGTTTAATGATCCTGCAATAGCCCCCCTGGCGGTCACTGTAACGTTCACTTAATTCATCAAAAAGCTGGGACATGGCCTCTTTGCTTTTGACAAAAGATAATGCCTGACGTCTTGCATGAAGATCCCCCCGTTTGGCAAGAGTGATCATCTTTTCAAGAGGTTTTCTGACTTCCTTGGCCCGGGCCAGAGTGCATCTGATCTCACCTTTTTCAAGGATGGAGGTCACCATATTTCTCATCATGGCGCGACGGTGGGAAGTGGTCACCCCAAGACGTCTGCCTGCTTTTAAATGTCTCATCGTGCTGATCTTATGTAAGTCCGGTCAGGATCAAATCGTGTGCGGGATTAAATTTTCAGATGTGGATTGTTATTCGGGTCAAAACGGTCCAATACCATTCCAAGCTGAAGCCCCATCCCGGAAAGGATGGATTTGATTTCATTCAGGGATTTGCGGCCGAAGTTTTTCGTTTTCAGCATTTCGGCTTCGGTTTTCTGGACCAGGTCCCCGATCGTTTCAATTTTTGCATTCTGCAGGCAGTTGATGGAACGTACTGACAATTCCAGTTCACTGACACTGCGGTAAAGATTTTCGTTGAGAGGCTCGTCATCATCTTCTTCTTCATGCTCAATGACGATGGCGCTTTCATCGAAATTGATGAAAACATCCATATGTTCCTTCAGGATCTTTGCCGCATAGGCCAGACTATCCGCAGGTTTCACAGAAGCGTTGGTCCAAAGTTCAAAATTCAGACGATCATAATCCGTTCTCTGATCAACCCTGGAATTTTCCACTTCATAGTGAATTTTTTTAATCGGCGAATGATTTGAATCCAGGTAGATCGTTCCAACCGGAAGTTCATTTTCTTGATTGACTTCCGAAGTCACGTAGCCTTTATTGAACTGGGCATAAAGGGTCATGCTGATGGTTGCTCCCTCCTGAAGGGTTGCAATGACTTTGTTGGGATTGAGAACTTTAGCCTTCTCGAAAGTGGCTATGTCCTTACCTGTTAAAATGCAGGGGCCTTCACCAATCAGTTCCAGTTCGATCACTCCATCAAAATACTGCTCCAACTGAAGTTCCTTAATATTGAGTATGATCTGCAATACATCCTCAACGACTCCACTGATGTTACTGAACTCGTGGGTCACTCCTTCAATTTGAACAGCAAAGATGGCGGAACCACGCACTGATGACAGCAGTACCCTGCGAAGGGCATGTCCAATGGTCGTCCCAAATCCGGGCTCCAGTGGGTCCATGATGAACTTACCATAGCCTGACCGGATGGTGGCTTCTTCAAACTGAAGCCATTTAGGTTTGGCAATCTCTGTCCAGTTCTTGGAAAAAATCTTTGCTTCCTCATTCATCTCAGAAGCAGACGGGGCTTTTTGGTTTTCCGGTTGTTCTACTTCTTCAGTGGCTTCAACTGTTTCTGGCATTTCAAATCTCTCAAATAACGTTAAGCATCAACCTTAGTTCAGATGCTTCAGATACGGCGCTGTTTAGGGGGTCTGCAACCGTTGTGGGGAACCGGGGTGACGTCATGGATGGAAGTGATCCTTAAACCTTCTACTGCGGAAATTGCTCTTAAAGCAGATTCTCTTCCTGTTCCGGGTCCTTTGACATAAACGTCTAGGCTTCTGACACCATTATCCATGGCTTTGCGGATTGCATCTTCTGCAACGACCCTGGCCGCAAAGGGAGTACTTTTACGAGATCCCTTGAAACCATGCATGCCGGTGCTGGACCAGGCGATGGCATTTCCCTGGTTATCGGTAACCGTCACAATGGTGTTGTTGAATGAAGCCTGGATATGGATTTTTCCTTGCTCAATATTCTTCTTTTCTTTTTTCTTTTTCTTTGCCTGAGCCATGTTTTAATTGCGTTTGCTAGCTGAGTTATTTTTTACGTGCAACCGCCAGACGCCTTGGACCTTTACGGGTTCTGGCATTGGTTTTGGTGCGTTGTCCTCGAACAGGCATGTGCCGGCGATGTCTCAAACCCCGGTAATTACCAAGATCCATAAGACGTTTGATGTTCAGATTGATCTCTCGTCTTAAATCACCCTCCACTTGAAAATCTGCCTCAATGACGGATCGGATCTGGCTTACCTGGTCGTCAGTCAGGTCACTGATTCGAGTATTCGCGTCAATTTTTGTTTTTTTCAGGATCTCTATTGAAGAATAGCGACCGATCCCGTAAATGTACGTCAGGCCAATTTCGACCCGCTTACTGTTTGGCAGGTCAACTCCGGATATTCTAGCCATACTGCGTCAGCCCTGTTTTTGTTTGTGTTTCGGATTTTCACAGATCACACGCAATACTCCTTTACGCTTAATGATCCTGCATTTTTCACAGATTTTTTTAATTGATGATCGTACTTTCATGATATTCCCAAGGATGAAGTCTGATTACAGCTTTGGTTTTATTTCAGAGTTTCAGACTTGCCGCACGGGCCTGACGCCGTTTGGTTTTACGCATAAACCCGTCGTAGTTCTGATTTAATAGAAAAGCCTCAATCTGGTTCACAAGGTCCAAACCTACACCTACGACAATCAACAAAGCAGTCCCACCAAAACTGAACGGAACGTTAAAAGCGACAAAAAGGATGCTGGGTAAAATACATACTGCAGCAAGATAGATGGCTCCTCCAAAGGTTAGCCTGCTCAGCACTCCGTTGACATACTCCGCTGTTTTCTTTCCAGGACGGATGCCGGGAATGTATCCACCGTGTCGCTTCATTTCTTCAGCAATTTTGACAGGGTTGAACTGAATCGCGGTGTAAAAGAAGGCAAAGAAGAAAATCATGATGACGAAAAGCAGTGAATATAAAAGCCTGCCCGGCATCAGCTGTGCGCTGACCGCCTGAACCCAAGGTATGGTAATGAAACCCGTAATGGTTGCTGGAAAAGCCAGGATCGAGGATGCGAAAATCGGAGGAATAACACCGGATGAGTTGATCTTCAACGGCAGATGGGATGACTGACCTCCGTACATCCGATTTCCCTGCATCCGTTTGGCATATTGAACCGGAATCTTCCTGTAGGCCGTTTCCATGAAAATCACTGCAAAAATTACCAACACCATCAAAACTCCAACGATGATCAAAAGAATCGGTTGGATCTGATCGGTTTGAACAAGTCTGATGGAATTGATAATTGCACCAGGGATATCGACAACAATGCCTGCAAAAATGATTAAGGAAATTCCATTTCCGATACCTCGCTCATTGATCTGCTCCCCGACCCACATCAGGAATGCCGTCCCGGCTGTTAGGGTAATCACTGTCAGACCACGGAAACCCCAGGTGTTCATGGTCGAAATAACAACGGGAGATCCATCCGGAGCAGCCATACTCTCCAACCCTGCTGAGATTCCGAAAGCCTGGACCAGACTCAGCACAATCGTTCCGTAACGGGTATAGATGGTAATCTTTTTACGACCTGCTTCGCCTTCTTTCGAGAGCCTTTCAAGGTAAGGAAAGACTACTGTCAACAATTGCATGATGATGGATGCACTGATGTAAGGCATGACACCCAACGCAAAAACCGTTAGACGTGCCAGTGCTCCACCGGTAAACATATCGAAAAAACGGAGAATGGAACCCTGCTGTGCTTCAAAAAAAGCAGTTAGGGCTACACCATCAATCCCTGGAGTTGGAATATGTGCTCCGAGACGAAAGACAAAGAGGATGGCCAGCGTGAAGTAAATGCGCTGACGCAGTTCCTCGATTCTGAAAATGTTCTGGATCGTGTTCCAGATCAAGAGGCCACCTAGCTGGGAATGATCACTTCACCGCCTGCCTGGGTCACGGACTCCACTGCACCGCGGCTCGCTTTATCGACGGTAATTTTGATTTTTTTGGTCAGACTGCCTCTACCAAGCAGCTTCACAGGAGTTTTTGTATTCCGGATCAAGCCCATCTCCAGCATCTGCTGCATTTCCAGCGAGGCGCCATCGGTAAGCTGTTCCAGTTTTTCCAGACGGTCCAGATTGATTAATTGATAAGTCTGACGGTTGGGATTGGTAAATCCGAATTTCGGTAATCTACGCTTCAGAGGTGTCTGTCCGCCTTCAAAACCGCGTTTGTTCTTGAAACCGGAACGGGACTTTGCACCTTTGTGACCCCGTCCGCAGGTTTTTCCTAAACCGCTTCCCGGACCGCGCCCCACACGTTTTCTTTTTTTTCTGGAACCGGCATTTAATTCATGCAACTGCATGGTCATTTCCTCAGTTTTCTATGGTTTCAATTCGGACGAGGTGTTGAACCTTTTGAATCATTCCCCGGACAGAAGGTGTATTTTCCAGAATTCTTGAACCATTGATCTTTTTCAGTCCAAGTCCTTTCAGGTTTTCTTTTTGGTTTTTCCGGTTTCCAATGCTGCTTTTGATCAGCGTTACTTTGATCTTATCTGCCATGGTCAGGTTCCTCTCAACTCTTCAACCTTTTTGCCCCTTGCTCGAGCTACATCAGTAAAGCTGCGAAGGCTGTTAAAACCGGCGAAAGTAGAACGTACCAAGTTCTGGGGATTCCTGGACCCAAGGCATTTGACACTGATATCCGCTACACCAGCGGCTTCCATGACTGCTCTGACGGGTCCTGCTGCAATGATTCCATGCCCCTGACTGGCTGGTTTCATGAGCACCCGGCCCGCGCCGAATTCACCAATCACCTGATGGGGTATGGTTGTTCCTTCGATCTTGATTCGCTGCATTTCCCGTGATGCACTCTCCACTGCTTTTCGGATGGCCTCGGTCACCTCATTGGCTTTACCATTACCGAGTCCGACCCGTCCGTTTCCGTCACCGACGACGACAAGCGCACTGAAACTGAAACGCCTACCGCCTTTAACCACTTTTGCCACCCGGTTGACCCGAATTACTTTTTCAATCAGTTCACCCAGTTCCGGTTTTTCTGCCACTTGAATCTTTCTTTGAAATGTTCAGAAGTTCAGTCCTGCTTCTCTTGCCCCTTCGGCCAGAGCCTGAACCCTTCCGTGATAGAGATTCCCGCCCCGGTCGAAATAAACAGTTTCGACTGAGATTTTTTTTAATTTTTCTGCGAGATCCTTTCCAACATCTTTTGCGGAATCCTTATTCCCGGTACTACTCTTGAGGCTTTTTTGGAGAGCAATGGTGGAGGAAGCAGCCAGGGTCTTACCTTCCAAATCATCAATTGCCTGGACATAGATGTGCTTGGAGGATCGAAATACTGCAAGCCTCGGTTTGGTTGCTGTTCCAGAGATTTTTTTTCGAATCCGATTATGCCGGCTTTTTCTGGCAATCTTTCTTCTTTCTGAACTTTCCATATTAATCCACTCAGTGAATTATACTTTGCCGGCTTTTCCGGCCTTACGTTTCAATTTCTCGTCCTTGAAGAGAATCCCCTTACCTTTGTAGGGCTCGGGCGGACGATATTTCCTGATCTCAGCACAAACCTGACCCAGGAGTTGTTTATCTGCACTTTCAAGAACGATATTAGTATTTGCGTTCACTTTAGCAGTCACACCCTTTGGAATTTCGTACTTGATCGGATGGGAGTATCCCAGGTTCATCTCCAACATGTTGCTGGATGTGGAAGCACGGTAACCGACACCAACCAAATTCAACTCTTTAACAAAACCAGTTGAGACTCCTACGAGCATATTCCGAACCAGTGCCCAAGTGGTTCCCAGCATAGGGGTTATGCCGCTTGAAGCATTTGGAGCAAGTTGAATCACTCCTTCTTCCGTATTCAGTTCCACATCATCATGGATACGCATTTTCATTTCCCCTTTCGGCCCTTTTACACTGAACTCACGATCGGTGTACTGAACCTGTACTCCATCGGCCACAGGGATCGGACGTTTACCAATTCTGGACATGGGTCTTCCTTAAATGCTCTCAGTCAATCAGTTCTTTACCAAACGGTACAAAGTATTTCTCCACCGACTTTTTCTTCGCGGCACTTCCTGTCGGACATAACTCCTTTAGATGTCGTAATGATGGAGATGCCCTGTCCGCTCAAAACCGGTTTAGCATCATTCGATTTGAGATAAACCCTCAGTCCCGGTTTACTTTCTCTTTTAATCTTACGTATCACCGGTTGGCCATCATTGAGGTATTTCAACTGAAGTTTGATCTCCGGGAACGAATCTTCATCCGAAGAAACCTCCCAATCTTCAATAAAACCTTCATCCTTAAGTATTTCTGCAATACTTTTTTTTATTTTCGAGGAAGGGATAACTACTTCCGAAGAACCGCGCATGTTAGCGTTCCGGATTCGTGTAAGCATATCCGCAATGGGATCGGTCATGGACATGATGCTTTCCTAAACTTTTTTTGGATGTATCACCAGCTCGATTTGATCACTCCGGGAAGCAACCCAAATCCTGCGTTTTTACGGAAACAGATTCGGCACATTCCGAATTTCCGTAAATAACCTCTTGGGCGCCCGCAATAGCCGCAACGGTTGTTGTTGCGAACCGCAAACTTCTGCTTGCGCTGGGCTTTAGCAATCATCGATTTTTTTGCCATAATTTCCTAATTTCTGAATGGGAAACCCATGCCTTCCAAGAGGTCTCTGGATTCCTGATCTGAGTCGGTGCTCGTAACAATGGTTATGTTCATGCCACGGATTTGATCGATCTGATCAAAGTCGATTTCCGGAAAAATCAGTTGTTCACGAATACCCATGGTGTAATTTCCGGAACCGTCAAATGCTCTGGGCGAAATTCCCCTGAAATCTCTGACACGGGGAATCGCAACATGGATGAGTTTATCGAGGAAATTCCACATATTTTGACGCCTTAATGTCACCATACAGCCGATCGCCACCTTCTCACGTAACTTGAATGCAGCAATCGATTTTTTAGCACGGGTCACCACCGGCTTCTGTCCGGCAATCAGGGCCATTTGCTTGCTGGCTTCTTCGATTACTTTCGGATTCTGAAGTGCCTCTCCCAATCCCATATTGAGACTTACCTTCTGGATTCTTGGGATTTGATGAACATTCTTGTATCCGTATTTTTCCTTCAACAAACCAACCGCTTTGGTTTGATACGTTTCGTATAGATGACTCTGCATCATGCCCCTAATACTTCACCGGTTTTGACACAGACACGACTTACGACACCTGCATCATTTTTTTCATTTCGAAAGCGAACACCCCGATTGAGTTCAGAATTGAAAAGCATGACATTCGAATAGTGGATCGGGGATTCCATTTTCATGATTCCCCCCTGCTGATTTCTCTGATTAGGCTTGGTATGTCGCACGACCATGTTCAAACCCTCAATCAAGATCCGTTCATTCTTCCAGTCCACAGAAAGAACTTTACCAGTATTACCTTTTTCTTTTCCTGAAATGACAATCACATTATCCCCTTTTCGGATTCGTGACTGACTTCTCTTACGTTGCTTCGCTTTCATTTTTCACTCACAAAACTTCAGGGGCCAAAGAAAGGATCCGCATGAATTTTCCCACCCTTAATTCACGGGCTACAGGGCCAAAAATGCGTGTGCCGATCGGCTCTCTTTTATTATCAATGACAACTGCAGCATTTTTATCAAATTTGATGTAGGTACCATCCTGTCTGCGAAATTCTTTCTTGGTTCTCACGATGACGGCTCTGACCACATCTCCTGCCTTGACCCTCGAATTGGGAATGCTGTCTTTGATTGATGCCACGATGATATCTCCAACCCTTGCGTATCGTTTTTTCGATCCGCCAAGGACTTTGATACACCTCAGGTTTTTAGCGCCTGAGTTGTCGGCGGCTTCCAGTACAGTCTGCATCTGAATCATGCCTCACTCCTTTTAACAAGGCGATGACACTTTCGTTTACTTAACGGCCTGCATTCTTCAATTTGTACAAAATCTCCGATATTGCATTCGTTGTTTTCATCGTGTGCCACATATTTTTTGCTTCTCTTCACCGTTTTTTTGTAAAGAGGATGCTTGTACTTCGCCTCAACTAATACAACGATGGATTTTTCCATGTTGTTGCTGACGACTACTCCGTTTTGATATTTAACCCTTTTCATCTATGATTTTTCAGCAGCAGTGGTTCGATTCTTCTCGTTCAGAATCGTATTGATTCGGGCAATGTCCTTTCGGGTTTTTCTCATCTGATGAACATCACTGTCAGCACTCAGGACGGTATTACAACGGATCCGCATGAACTCTTCCTTGAGCTCCTGATGTTTGGAGTTCAATTCATCCACAGTAAGTTCTCGCAATTCGGAAGCCTTCATAAAACCACCCCTCTTTTTAGCACCCTTGTTTTCATTGGCAGTTTGTAGCCTGCCAGTCTGAGGGCTTCAAGGGCGACACTTTCCTGAACTCCCTCGATTTCATAAAGGACCCTTCCGGGGTGAATCGGCATAACCCAACTGTCAACAGCGCCTTTACCTTTTCCCATCCGCACTTCGGCCGGTCTCTTGGTGATCGGTTTATCTGGAAAAACACGGATCCAGATTTTTCCTCCACGTTTCAGGGACCGGGTGATCACACGTCGGGCTGATTCAATCTGACGGTTGGTCAAATATCCTCTTCCTGTGGCCTGCAAGGCGAAAGAACCAAAGGAAATCTTATTCCCTGTATTGGCATCATTCTTTAGCCTTCCGCGCATCTGTTTGCGGAATTTAGTTTTCTTTGGAAGAAGCATTCTCAGTCCTTTCTGCGGGATCGACGGCTTCGGGTTCGCTCGTATTTTTCTCCGCGATAGACCCAGACTTTCACTCCTATCACACCATAAGTTGTTTGGGCTTCGGCGACTCCATAATCGATGTCTGCCCTCAAAGTGTGAAGGCGCACCTGACCTTCTCGAACCCATTCCGAACGCGCAATTTCAGCACCGTTAAGACGTCCTCCGACCATGATTTTGCAACCGGCAATGTTCATCCGCATGGCTGAGGTCATTGCTCTACGAATAGCACGGCGGTAAGCGATACGTCTTTCGAGCTGGTTTGCAATGTTTTCTGCCACCAGCGTTGCTTCGATTTCTGGCCGTTTGATTTCCTTGATATTGACGATCACTTCATGTCGGGTGAGTTTATTCAACTCATGCTTGAGGCGTTCGACTTCATCACCCTTTCGCCCGATGATAATTCCAGGACGGGCAGTGAAAATGTTGACCTTGGTTTTCTTTGCAGTTCGTTCAACTTCGATGTGAGAGATGGCAGCATGCTTAAGCCTCTTTTTCACAAATTTCTGAATACTTAGATCCTGCTTAAGCTGCTCGGGATAATCTTTTCCCGCGTACCACTTGGAATTCCATGTTTTTGAAATTCCTACTCTTAAGCCTATCGGGTTAACTTTCTGACCCACTTTTCCTCAGTTCAATGGAGTTTTAAAGACCAACTTCAAGGGTGATGTGACTACTTCTTTTCCGGATGGTGGTCGCTCGACCCATGGCTCTTGGACGAAAGCGGCGCAGGGTTCTTCCTTCATCAACATACGCTGTAACAACACGGTATTCATCAACATCGGCATCCGGATCAGCCTGGTCGGCGTTCGCCAGGGCAGACTGAAGAACTTTCATCACCGGCTGAGCCGCACGATTTTTGAGAATGCTGAGTTGTGCCATTGCAACATTAGCCTTTTTCCCACGGATCATGTCGATCACAAAACGTGCTTTGCGGGCTGAAACCCTCACGTTTTTGGCAGTCGCTTTGGCACCCATCAGCGTTTACCCCTTTTATCGGATTTCCCGACGTGTCCACGGTAAGTTCGGGTGGGAGAGAACTCCCCAAGTTTGTAACCCACCATATCTTCGGTGATATAAATCGGGATGAATTTGTTGCCATTATGAACAGCAATGTTGAGACCCACGAATTCAGGCAGGATCACTGAACGCCTGGACCAGGTTTTGATCAACCTTCGGTCTTTATTTTCGTTGGCCGCCAGCACTTTTTTTTCCAGATGCCCATCAACAAATGGGCCTTTTTTAAGAGAACGCGGCATACTTATCTTTTCTTGACGATCAATTTGTCAGCACCTTTACGGTGGCGTGTTTTCATTCCTTTGGTTGGTTTTCCCCAAGGACTGACAGGATGACGACCTCCGGAAGTTCTTCCTTCTCCACCGCCATGGGGGTGATCTACCGGATTCATGACCACACCTCTGACGGTGGGTCGGACTCCCTGCCAACGCTTTCGGCCGGCTTTACCCAAATCCACATTCATATGCTGTGCGTTTCCGACCGAACCAATGGTTGCCATACATTCTACCCGTATTTTTCGGATTTCCCCGGAACGCATACGAAGTTGTGCATATTTGTCATCTTTTGCCATCAATTGAATGCTGGTACCTGCACTGCGTCCGATCTGGGCACCCTTTCCTTTTCGCATTTCCACACAATGTAAAATCGTCCCGACCGGAATGTTTTTCATGGGTAAGGCATTCCCTGATTTGATTTCTACCTGATCCCCGGAAACCACTGTATCTCCCACATTCAAACCTTCAGGAGTAAGGATGTATCTCTTCTCACCATCCGCATAATGCAGCAGACTGATTCTAGCGGTTCGGTTCGGATCGTATTCAATAGAAACGACTTTTGCAGGAATGTTAATTTTGTTCCGCAGAAAGTCGATGATGCGGTACCGACGCTTATGTCCCCCACCCCGATGCCGAACTGTAATCCGGCCCATGTTGTTGCGTCCGCCTTTTTTCTTGATCGGGGCAAGCAGGCTTTTTTCCGGAGTTGAGGTTGTGATTTCGTCAAAAACGAAACCACTCATGTTTCTTCGTCCAGGAGAAGTAGGTTTGTAGTTTTTTATAGCCATCTCAGTATGCTTTCTCAGGCGCCTTCAAAGTATTCAATGGTCTGCCCCTCTTTGAGAGTGATCAGCGCTTTTTTCCAGTTTGATTTCTTACCCTGGTGACGACCCAATCTTTTTTTCTTTCCTGTGACATTCATGGTTCGGACTTTTTCAACCTCAACCTTGAAGGCTTTTTCAACACTTTCCTTGATCTGAACCTTGTTTGCCTTTGGATCTACTTCAAAAACAAACTGATTGAATTCTTCTTTGAGGAGTCCGGATTTTTCCGTCAATTTCGGTTTTTTCAATACGTCGTAGAGATTCATCCGCTTAACCTCGCATTCAGGGATTCCATCGCATCTTTGACAAAAATGACTTTAGGGAAACGAAGCAGTTCATAGACATTAAGACTCTGCTGATTAATCGCATGAACTCCTTGGAGATTCCTTGAAGCAAGCATCAGTTCCCGAGACATGTTTTCAGTGACGATCAAGGCTTTGGGAGCTTCAAGCGTTTCCAGAACTTTCTTTAAATTCTTGGTTTTATGATCTTCCAACTTCAGTTCTTCAAGAATCACCAACTGGTTTTGTCGAATTTTTTCGGCAATGGCCGATCGCAAAGCTAACTTCCGGAATTTTTTGTTGGACCTGATCGAATAGTCTCTTGGAGAAGGACCAAAAGTTATTCCTCCGTGACGACGCAGTGGGGATTTGTTACTTCCTGAACGAGCGTTTCCCGTACCTTTTTGGCGATAGAGCTTTTTTGTACTATATGAAACTTCTGCACGGGTTTTGGTAGAGTGGGTGCCCTGCCGATTTGCCGCGAGAAAACCAACCACCGCCTGCTTGATGGCCTGAGGATGGTATTCGGTTTCCAGGATCTGATCATTCAATTCAATCTGACCAGAAGGTTTATTGTTCATGTCTAAGGTGTTCAGGTTTGCCATGATTCTTTCAAATGCTTAACGGGTCAGCTTTCCTGTTTGATGGCAATATCGACACCCGCTGAAATATCAAGACGCATCAAAGCATCCATGGTCTGAGGTGTGGTATCCATGATGTAAAGCAAACGCTTATGGGTCCGGACTTCAAACTGTTCCCTGGATTTTTTGTCCACATGGGGAGAACGCAAAACCGTGTACTTGTTTATGCGGGTGGGCAAAGGAATGGGTCCGACAATCTGTGCACCGGTCCTGCGGACCGTATGCACGATTTCTCCGACTGTCTGATCCAGGAGTTTGTCGTCGTATGCCTTGAAGCGTACTTTAATTTTTGGATCCATGGAGTGTCTCTTTATTTCACCACTTCAGTTACAACACCGGAACCGATGGTTCTTCCGCCCTCACGAATAGCGAAACGAACTTCTTTTTCCAGTGCAATAGGAGTGATTAACTCAACAACGAGGCCAATATTATCTCCTGGCATCACCATTTCGACATTGTCCGGGAGGTTCAAAACACCTGTCACATCAGTGGTTCGAAAGTAAAACTGAGGACGGTAGTTGTTGAAGAATGGAGTATGTCTTCCACCTTCGTCCTTCGTCAGCACGTAAACTTGGGCTTTGAATTCCGTGTGAGGAGTAATGGAACCAGGTTTACAGATCACCTGACCTCGCTCGATATCTTCCCGTTTCACCCCGCGAAGCAACAGACCAACGTTATCACCGGCTCTTCCTTCATCAAGGGTTTTTCTGAACATCTCGACTCCGGTAACAGTGGTTTTCTGGGTTTCTTTAATTCCAGTAATTTCAACCTCTTCTCCGGTATTAACGATTCCGCGCTCGATCCTTCCTGTGGCAACCGTTCCACGACCAGAGATGGTGAAAACATCTTCCACGGACATCAGGAAAGGCTTATCCAGATCTCGTTCCGGTTCAGGAATGTAACTGTCGACAGCATCCATCAGTTCCTTGATGGAAGCATACGCGGCATCATTAGCATCGGTGGAAGAAGATTCCATCGCCTGAAGAGCAGAACCTTTAATCAAAGGAATGTCATCCCCTGGAAAATCATAGGAGCTAAGCAGTTCACGCACTTCCATCTCTACAAGATCAAGAAGTTCTTCGTCATCCACCTGGTCTACTTTATTCAGATAAACTACCAAGTAAGGAACATTGACCTGCCTTGCCAGAAGAATATGTTCTCTTGTTTGTGGCATAGGCCCATCGGCAGCGGAAACCACCAGGATCGCTCCGTCCATCTGGGCTGCTCCAGTGATCATATTCTTTACATAGTCAGCGTGGCCTGGGCAATCAACGTGGGCATAGTGACGACTCTCCGTTTCGTATTCGATGTGAGCGGTGGCAATGGTAATTCCACGTTCACGCTCTTCCGGGGCTGCATCAATATCTCCATATTCACGAAATTCCGCCATCCCCTGAAATCCCAATACTTTGGTGATTGCGGCAGTTAATGTGGTCTTACCGTGATCGACGTGTCCAACCGTCCCAATATTGACATGAGGTTTGGAGCGTTCGAATTTTTCTCTAGCCATCTTTTCTTCTCCTGTCTGCGGTTGATGGGTTTTTTATGATTCGTTCACTCTCCGGAGTGACGCTAAATTAAAAATTATGCCTCTACGTAGGAGGACTGTTCTCCTGTCAAAGTCGCACGAGTTGCGTCTGTGACTGGAATGTAATGATTAAACTGCATGGTAAAGGAAGCTCTTCCCTGGGTCAGGGACCGAAGTTGGGTTGAGTATCCAAACATTTCACTGAGCGGCACTTCTCCCGAAATCACTTGAAGTCCGCTGCGTTCTTCCAATCCGCGGACCCGTCCTCGGCGGGCATTCAAGTCGCCAATTACATCCCCGGTATATTGCAGGGGAAGGACAATCTCCAAATCCATTGATGGTTCCAGCAGTTCCGGTGCAGCATTTCTGACACCCTGCTGAAATGCTGTTCCTGCAGCAATGGAAAAGGCAAGAGGACTGCTTTGATCTTCCTCAAAATCTGCTGAAACGAGGGTTGCCTTAAGGTCAATAATGGGAAATCCGGCAAGCATTCCATTACCAAGGGAATCCTGGATACCCTGCTCAACTGCAATGGCACACTCTTCAGGAAGATTTGCTTTGGAAAGTATATTTTCAAAAACAAATCCCTGTCCACCCTCTAAAGGTTCGATTTTCAGTCCACAACTGACGTTTTGTTCTTTACCATCAAGCAATCGATCAAATCGTGCATCGGAATGAGCTGTTTGAGTGATCGATTCTCGGTATGCGACCCGCGGCTTACCTGCTTTACAGTCCACCTTGAATTCACGTTGGAGCCGATCCACCATGATTTCTAAATGCAATTCTCCCATGCCAGAAATCACCATCTGGCCTGTTTCCGTATCAACTTTGCTGCGGAAGGAAGGGTCTTCCTGCATCAAACGTGTCAGGGATTCGTGGAGTTTTTCCTGGTCGGGTTTGGTCTTGGGCTCAATGGCAAGGTCCATAACTGGCTCAGGAAATTGGGTCTTTTCAAGAACCAACTGGGACTCTTTGGGGCATAGTGTGTCTCCGGTGACCAAATCCATGCCTACTGCAGCTCCGATGTCACCAGCAAGTAGTTGATTCACTTCTTCACGTTTATTGGCATGAAGTTTGACCAAGTTTCCAATCCGTTCGAATTTTTTCTTCCTTGGATTAAAGACCGACTTTCCGCTTTCAAATTTTCCTGAATAAACCCGGACAAAGTTCATTTGCCCTGCAAAAGGGTCTGTTGCCACTTTGAAAGCCAGGACACAAAGAGGATCGTCCACAGATGCATTCCGGCTTACTTCCTTTTCAGTTACTGGGTGCATTCCTATAACCGGAGGTATATCCAGCGGGGAAGGAAGGAAATCTACTACTGCATCCATTAATTGCTGGACACCCTTATTCTTGAAAGCGCTTCCGCAAAGAACTGGGGTGATGCTTCCCGAAAGGGTTTCTCTTCGGAGAACGGATATGATTTCATCTATGCCAGGTTCGGTTTCTTCAAGAAGTTTTTCAGTGAGTTCATCATCATGGAGCGAAAGCTGATCAAGCAACTCAGCTCTGGCAAGATTGGCTTCGGCTTCCAAGTCTCCTGAAAGTTTTCTGCATTCAAAATCAACCCCGTAACCTGCTTCGTCAAAATAATATGCCTGCATGGTTATCAGGTCGACGACGCCTTCAAAACGATCTTCTGCTCCAATCGGAATCTGAATGGCAACAGGCTGGATCTGAAGTTGCTCCTCAAGGGTATTGATCACATGCCTGAAATCCGCACCAACCCTATCCATCTTGTTGACAAAGGCAATGGTTGGAACTTGATAGCGCTTGGCCTGACGCCACACAGTTTCGGTTTGAGGCTGTACTCCAGCCACTCCGCACAGTACCATCACCGCTCCATCCAGAACGCGAAGAGAGCGTTCCACTTCAAAGGTAAAATCCACGTGTCCTGGTGTATCGATGATATTCACTGAATAATCTTCACGATTCTTCTGCCAAAGGCATGAGGTTGCAGCGGATGTGATGGTAATGCCACGTTCCTGTTCCTGTTCCATCCAATCCATAGTTGCAGATCCGTCGTTCACTTCACCCAACTTGTGAATTCTTCCGGTGTAATAAAGGATGCGTTCTGTCGTGGTCGTTTTGCCCGCGTCGATATGGGCCATGATTCCGATGTTTCTTCTTCGCGTCAGAGGAACTGGTTTGGCCACTCGAGTATCCTGTCCTTATTTTGAAAAACATCGATCCTTGAAATTACCAGCGATAGTGAGCAAAAGCCTTATTGGCTTCTGCCATCTTGAGGGTATCTTCTTTTTTCTTGATGGAACTTCCACGGTTGTTGAAGGCATCCAGCAACTCGTCGGCAAGTTTAGCCTGCATCGATTTTCCACTCCGGGCATTGGCATACAAAACCAACCAGCGGATTGCAAGACTTTGACTTCTGGAAGACCGAACCTGCATGGGAACCTGGTAGGTTGAACCCCCAACCCGTCTGGATTTAACCTCCATCGCCGGTTTCACGTTTTCGACGGCAGTCCGGAAAACATCCAGAGATGGAGTTTCTTTTTCACGATCTGATATAAGGTCCAAAGCACCGTAAAGGATTCTTTCAGCCACACTCTTCTTGCCGTGCTTCATCAGGCTGCAGACGAACTTACTAACCAGGGTGTCATTGTATTTGGGATCTTTAAGTAGCGTTCTTTTTACTGCTGCGCGGCGTCGGGACATTTTGAAGACCTTTTAATTTTTCTTGGCGCCGTATTTAGAACGGCCTTTTTTTCTTTCGGAAACCCCAAGGGTGTCAAGTGCCCCCCGGACCACATGGTAACGAACGCCAGGAAGGTCCTTGACCCGTCCACCTCGGATGAGCACGACCGAGTGTTCCTGAAGATTATGTCCAATACCGGGGATGTAACTGGTCACTTCAATTCCGTTCGTTAAACGGACCCTGGCAACCTTACGCAGAGCGGAATTCGGTTTTTTGGGAGTTGAGGTATATACCCGGACGCAAACCCCTCGTCGTTGTGGGCATGCCTGAAGAGCAGGAGTGTCTTTTTTTACTACTTTACTTTTACGACCTTCCCGGATCAGTTGATTCAGTGTTGGCATTTCTCTTAAATTTCGGTTGCGTTGGGACAGACCCTGTAAAATGCGAAACCGCAAATTTGACATGTTTTTTCAAACAAGTCAAGAGACTGGAAGTAGGAAAGTTGAATTTTTATGTAAAGGAGGGCAAAAATAAATTTTATACCACCAAATTAACCAGTCTATCTGGTACCACAATCAATTTTCTGACTGCTTTTCCTTCAAGCAGATTTTGGATTTTTTCTGAGGCGAGCACTTTTTCTTCAGTTTGTTTTTGTTCCAACCCTACTGGACATTGAATCCGGTCCCGAACCTTTCCATTGATTTGCACCACGAGGGTCACCATTTCTGCAGATGCCAATTGTTCATCAAAAGCAGGCCAGGCTTGCTGATGAATGGACCCTGTTTCAGGGGCCATCAACTGCCATAATTCTTCGGAAACATGCGGGGCAAGAGGAGCGAGCATCAGCAGCATGGTTTTCAAGGCTTCGGTGCGTGTTTCTTCCCGACAGCGATGAACATGGTCTTTGAGGTCGTTACGGAAGCTCATCAAGGCGGCGATGGCCGTATTAAAACGAAAACGACCAAGGTCCTCCGTTACTTTTTTCAGGGTCCTATGTTGAGCCTTCCTCAACTTCTTTTCTGACTCCTGGTCAATATTTTCTGGTTTCTGAGGTTGATGGCAAAGATTCCAAATCCCTTTAAAAAAACGGGAAAGTCCTTCGATGCCATGAGGATTCCAGGGAGCACCAGCATCCCAGGGACCAAGAAACATGAGGTAGCAACGAACTGTATCGGCACCATATTTTTTGACCAGATCATCGGGATTAACCACATTTCCGCGACTTTTCGACATCTTTTCGTGATCTTCGCCAAGGATCATGCCCTGGTTAAAAAGACGCGTTGCAGGTTCCCTGAAATCAAAAAGTTTCATATCTGCAAGCACCTTGGTGAAAAATCGAAAATAAAGAAGGTGCATCGTCGCGTGTTCTATCCCTCCGGTGTACTGGTTTACAGGACACCATTGTTGAATCGCCTCTGGATTCCAGGGAAGATCTTCCTTTTTCAGCTTTTCGCCCTTTTTCCAATATGGAGAAACATAGCCGTAGTAATACCATGAAGAGCAGATGAAAGTATCCATCGTATCCGTTTCCCGTTCAGCGCTTCCTCCGCACTTAGGACATTCGGTATTGAGGAATCCCGGATGATACTTCAAAGGACTTTCCCCGGTAGGTTTGAATTCAGCATCATCCGGTAACATCACCGGAAGATCCTCATAAGGAACGGGGACGGTTCCACAATTTTTACAATGGATCACAGGAATGGGAGTGCCCCACATCCGTTGCCGACTGATCAGCCAATCCCGCAACCGATAGTTGATCTGCTTTTTACCGATTCCTTTGACTTCAATGGCCTCGACTACGCGGTCAAACCCTTCAGGCCACACCAGGCCATCGAATTCATTGCTGTTGACCATCTTGCTTCCTTCCTTGACCAACAGTGCTTCTTCCAATTCGCTGCCTTCAGGAATTGGCTGATCATGATCCTCTGGAACCACTACTACTGGAGTCGGAATGTCATAGCGTCGTGCAAAAAGAAAATCCCGTTGATCATGAGCCGGAACTCCCATGATCGCTCCGGTGCCATAGCCTGCAAGAACATATTCGGCAACCCATACTGGAACACGATCACCATTTAAAGGGTTGATGGCGTAGGCTCCTGTGAAAACTCCGTCTTTTTCCTGAGATTCGGACATTCTTTCGATTTCGTCCTTTCTCATGGCGTTTTCACAGTAAATGGACACCTCCTCTTTCTGGTCATCCGTTACAATTTGTTCGACCAATTCATGCTCTGGAGCAAGCACACAAAAAGTCATCCCGAATACGGTATCTGGCCGTGTGGTAAAAACACGGAACTGTAAATCGCCTGGTAGATCCAAATCGATATCAAATTCGACCCCGTTACTCCGCCCGATCCAGTTTGTCTGCATCAAACGCACACGTTCAGGCCAGTCCAATCCATCAAAATCGAGCAATTCGTCTGCGTAATTGGTAATTCGAAGTTTCCACTGATTGAGTTCCTTGCGGATCACCGTGTTCCCGCAACGTTCACAAAGACGTTCATCTCCCCAAACCTGTTCTCTTGCAAGAGTCGTCTGGCAATGATTACAGAAATCGACCGGAGCAAATTCTCGGTAGGCCAAATCCATTTCCAGCATCCTGAGAAAAAACCACTGACTCCACTTGTAGTAATCCGGATCACAGGAAACGACCTCATTTTTCCAGGCGAACATGTTCCCCATCGAACGAAGCTGAAGACGCATCCGCTCAATGTTTTTGTAGGTCCAGTCTTTGGGATGGATGTTGTTCTTGATTGCAGCGTTTTCTGCTGGAAGACCGAATGCATCGAAACCAATCGGGAAAAATACCTCATTCCCCTGCATCTTCAAAAATCGGGCATAGGTGTCAGAAGGAGCCATGGCATACCAGTGCCCAATGTGCAGATCCCCGGATGGATAAGGAAGCATCGTCAGCATGTAATAACGTGATTTCTCGGTTTCGAAATCGGGTTCAAAAGATCCGCTCTCTTCCCAAGATTTTTGCCACTTGGCTTCAATTTCTACAGGGACGTATTCTGCCATCGTTCATTCAACTTTTTATTCCATTCAGGATGGAATCATTTGGATTGGTTATGGATATGTTTACAGGGGCTCCAAAATGAAAAAAGGCAGGACTTCGAAATTTCGAAGCCTGCCCAATTTTTATTTGAAACGATTATAATGTATAAGAGCAGTTTTATTCAAATACCCGCAACCTGTTTCATCGGGGTCTGAGGACTGATCGCATTGGCCCGTGCCTGGAGACGGTTGAGGGCATTGATGAAAGCCATCGCACTCGCCACTACGATATCGGTGTGCGCTCCTCTTCCGGTCAATTGCATTCCATCCTGATCAACTCCTACACTAACTTCACCTTGGGCATCTGTCCCTCCGGTGATGGCTTTAACCACGTAGGAAGTAAGTCTGCAGTCGATACCGGTCATGTCACGGATGGTATTTAAAGCTGCATCCACGGGACCGTCACCAAAGCCTGCCTTTTTGACCTGTTCACCATCGATCTTCATGATCACTGTCGCAGTTGGAATCACCGATGTTCCTGAGGTGATATTCAACTGCTCCAGTTGGAATCGATCCGTGTGCTTTCGGATCCCATGGGTAACCAAAGCCTCAAGATCCTCATCGAAAATCTGTTTTTTAATATCTGCCAGCCTTTTGAATTCCTTAAAAACCTGATTCAACTCAACATCATTCAACTCAAAACCAAGTTCCTTGATCCGGTCCGAAAGTGCATGACGACCAGAATGTTTTCCCAACACCAGGTTGCTGGCTTTGATCCCCACCGACTGAGGGGTCATGATTTCGTAGGTCAGGGAATTTTTCAGCACTCCGTGCTGGTGGATTCCAGCTTCGTGTGCAAAGGCATTGGCCCCAACAATCGCCTTATTCGGCTGAACACTGACTCCCGTAATTTGTGAAAGAAGTTTGCTTGATGGAAAGATCTGTTCCGTTGTGATTCCAGTTTCATACTGGTAATACTGCTGCCGGGTATTGATTGCCATCACCAATTCTTCCAGCGAGGCATTACCTGCACGTTCACCAATACCATTGATGGTGCATTCAATTTGACGTGCCCCTGCCCTCACAGCCGCCATTGAATTGGCAACTGCCATCCCAAGATCATTATGACAATGGACCGAAAATACTACTTGGTCAGCCTGGTAGACTTCATTCATCAGCCTGGTGATCAGTTCATACATTTCATCCGGTGTGGTGTATCCCACGGTATCAGGGACATTCAACACGACAGCACCTGCTCTCACAGCTTCTGAGAACAGTTGTACCAGAAATTCTGGTTCACTTCGGGTTGCATCTTCCGCACTGAATTCAACATTGTCGGTGTATTTTTTTGCTCGTTCCACACATTTTGTAGTTGCTTTAAGCACCTCATCGGGTTCCATCTGCAACTTGTGTTTCATGTGAAGCGGACTTGAAGCTATAAACGTGTGAAGCCCCCAATTATGAGCGTCTTTCAATGCCTCGGCTCCACGGTCCACATCGTTTTCTACCATTCGGCAAAGGGAGACCACCATTGATTCACGGATTTCCTGACCAATGCTCCTGACACTCTCAAAATCTCCGGGAGACGATGCAGCAAAACCGGCTTCGATCGTATCCACCCCTAGTTTTTCCAATTGACGGGCAAGAAGCAGTTTTTCACCTGCAGACATGGAACATCCTGGTGATTGCTCACCGTCACGAAGGGTTGTGTCAAATATCTGGATTTTTTCCATTTTTCTCTTGCCTCAAAATAACGTGAAAACGAAATTGCTTAGTAAAACACTTATTTTAAACATTTCTTACTAAAAATGCGAATACAAAGCCATTATCAAAAGGTTCAGCAAAGATCAGACCGCAAATTGATTTTGAACCGAATGAAGTCAATCACCTTTTTGAGTTTTAAATTTTTAAATCAACATTACTGATTAAATTCAGGGTCAACCTCGAGCCGACTGGGAGTGGCTCCGGTCTGGCCGTTATATTTTCCACAATAGGGTTTTTCCGCGTCGGCGGTCATCTGGACGAAAACGATCTGACAAATTCTTACGCCCGATTGGAGCACAATCGGGAAAGATGATTGATTTTCAAGCTCCAGTGTAATCTGTCCATGGAAGCCCGCATCGATAAAACCCGCATTTTGGATTTGCAATCCCAGCCTTCCGATGCTGGACCGTCCTTCCACATAGGCTGCCATATTAACAGGAACTCGAATCAATTCGGCTGTGCTGGCCAAAACAAAATGATTCGGTTCCAGGACATAACGTGATGTCTTGAGTTCTTCATGATGGACCGCTTCTCCCAGAACAATTTGGTCCTGTTTTGGAGCCGGCCAGCTGAAGGAATCTGCCAGGGTCAGGTCAACACTGGAAGGACCAATGTTCAAACCCTCTGGAAGATACCCCTGTTCGACCAGTTTCTTCAATTCAACATCTGGAATGATCATCTTGACTCAATAAATTCAGTATTGGCTTTAAAATCGCATGAAAAAATCTCAACGCGACTAATGAATAACACTTTCCCCTGTCAGCATCCAGAACTTAGAGATTCACCTTGCTCATCACCGATTTAAAAACTCCCTGCAGGCTATGCAAGGGTTCTGGATTTGAGGCAGGCTACGATGAATATGGGAGCCTTCAATCCAGGCTTCAGAAAAACTGTTCCCAATGCCTTGGAAAGGGGTATCTGCTGACTGAACTAGGAAGGGAGATTTGGGAACTGCTCCAGCCCATGGTCCAGGATTTGGTCCGCGAGGAACTTCAGGAAAGACAAGCATTCCCAAAGCAATTCCGATCAGGCTCTTAGAAATTAAACAAAAATCAGCGCTTATCGGTTATCAGTTTTTTTGTAGGTACTTTCTTCGGAAAATTTTTGCGGCTCCCAGCTTTTTAAAATTATCAGGACTCCATCACATAAGTCCCAGGTGCATCTGCCAGGGGTTTGTATTTTTTGCTTCCCATTGTTGGAGGAGCAATCATTTTTCCGCATCTTTCATCCAGCCAGTTCGTCCAGTCAGGCCACCAGGTTCCATCTTTCTTTTCAATTCCTGCCTTCCAGGCATCTGGTTCTTGAGACTGATTGGAATCACTTGCCCAGAAACTACGCTTAGGTGGGTCCACAGGCGGATTCACAACCGCAGCAATATGACCCGAGGTGGATAGAACAAAACGCACCTTCCCCTTGACCAAGGCATTGATCCGGAAAACCTGAGTCCAGGGGGTGATGTGATCCTCTTCCGCGGAAACGCAATAAAGCGGTTGGGTGATTCGGCCCAGGTCGATGGGATACCCTCCCAGTTCCAACTCATCGGGTTTGCATAGCCGGTTATTGAGATAATATTCTCGCAGATAGAAGGAATGCATTTTCTCAGGCATCCTTGTGGCGTCATCATTCCAGAAAAGAAGGTCGACGGGAGGAGGCTGTTTGCCGAACAGGTAATTATTGACAAAATAATGCCAGATCAATCCATCCGGCCTTAGCATCCGCATGGTGTTGCCCATCTGGGATCCCTCAAGGTACCCTTGCTTGGACATCTGTTCCTCCAGATATTCCAGTGATTCCTCAGTGATAAAACTCCCCAATTCACCGGGTCTCTCAAATTCCACCAGGGTGGTCAACAGGGTCCAATCTTTGACACTTCCATTTTGTGGATTGTCCGGATGGTTGAGCGATGCCATCGCTGAAGCCAACAGGGTTCCTCCGATGCAATAACCTACCGCATGAACCTGTTTCGATTTGGTAATGGCTTTTGCAACTTCGATCGCTTTCAAAGGACCCAAAGAGAGATAATCATCCATCGAGGTATTACGCATTTCCTTCGTTGGGTTTTTCCAACTGATGACAAAAACCGTGTAACCTTGTGATACAAGATTCAGGACGAAACTTTTTTTGGGTTTCAAATCGAGGATGTAAAATTTGTTGATCCAGGGCGGGGTGATCACGATGGGAATTTCATGAACTTCCTTGGTCATTGGCTCATACTGAATCAGTTCAATCAGTTCATTGCGAAAAATGACCTTTCCCGGTGTATTGGCCAGGTTTCCTCCCACCTGAAACTGGGATTTGTCGACCATCTCCGGAAGTCCATCCCGCATTTGATCATTCAGCCAATTTTGTAACCCATGACGCAGAGTTTCTCCCTTGCTTTCGATAAAAGCATTAATGGCCTCAGGATTGGTCCAGAAGTAATTGTTGGGAGAGAGAGCACTCAGCATCTGCTTGGACCAGAAACTCGCATCCTCTTTGATTTTTTCTGAAACACCACTGGTATCCCGAATTTGCTGCTCCATCCAGTTCGTGTAAGTTTTGTAATACTCGCGAATCCAGGTGAAGTAGGGAAGGTCCGCAAGTTCGGCCGACTGATTTTCCTTAGAATCATTTTCCTTTTGACGATCCAGAAAATCCTGCCAGATCCGGGTATTCATATCCCCGATCTGTTGAGTCCAGTCCTGCATTGCGTCGGCAAACTGCTGGGGATTTTTGGTCCAGGCTTCAGCAACCTGCTGAAGGGGTTTCATCGCCCCCAGAGGATCCATCGGAGAGAACATACCGCTGGTTTGGGAAACCATCTGCGAGAACAAGTCCTGCATTTGTTGTTGTGGATTGTCCTTTTCTTTGTTCATGTGCCCTCCGATGAAATAAATTAGATCCTAAACCCTCCGTCACATTCTATCACCCTTCCGGTAAAATAATCATTTTCCAGGATATAGAACACGGAATGACTGATTTCATTGGGTTCGCCCATCCGTTTCAGCGGAATCTGATCGATGATCTTCTGTTTGACATCCTCTCGTATGGCCGAAGTCATTTCCGTGTTGATGTAACCCGGTGCAATCGCCGCGACCCGGATACCATGACGAGCCATCTCCTTAGCCCAGGTAACGGTCATTTCCGCAACCCCTGCCTTGGTCGCGGTATAATTGCTCTGACCCATATTGCCAGAACGGGAAAGTGACGAAATGTTGATACAAACTCCGGGCTTTTTCTGTTCCAGGAGTTTCACAAAAAATTCCCTGCCGCAGAGGAAGGACCCGGTGAGATTGACATCGATCACAGCCTGCCAGTTGGCCAGGGACATTTTTTTGATTTCTCCGTCCTTGCTTCGGGCAATCAAGCCATCTCGGGTGATGCCTGCATTGTTGATCAGAACATCGACCGTTCCAAAATCCGAAACCGCCTGATCGAAAAAACCCTCAACGGCTTTTTCTTCAGCCACATTCAGATCATAAGCTCTGGCTTCGGTTCCAGCTTGTTCGCAGGTTTTTCGGACCTCTTCCAGCAATTCCTGATTGATGTCCGCAAGAGCCAGTTTGGCTCCGCGATTTGCGAGATCGAGGGCAAAATTCTTTCCAAGCCCTTGGGCTGCTCCGGTGATGACAATTACTTTATCTTTAATTTCCATGAAAACCTTGATGAGTAAGAAAGGTCCATTTTTCATGAACCTGAAAAGGATGGACTAAAACAATCCAAATAGTTTGAAGGAAAAGAGAGGGAATGCAAGACCGATCATGCAGTTGGAATCACGAGCCAACTGCATGATGACTGATTAAAAAAGCCGGATTATTGAGAAGGCCGGTTTTGGATCAAATCGTCCACCACGGATGGGTCAGCAAGGGTCGAAGTGTCACCGACATGTTCAATGTCATTTTCTGCAATCTTCCGTAGAATCCTGCGCATGATTTTTCCGGAACGTGTCTTGGGCAAGCCCGGAGCCCATTGAAGCACGTCGATGGTGGCAATCGGTCCAATTTCCTTTCTGACCTGCTGAACCAGTTCTTTCTTCAAATCCTCAGATTCCTCAACTCCGCTGTTGAGGGTCACATAGGTGTAAATTCCCTGTCCCTTGATTTCATGAGGAAATCCCACCACGGCAGCCTCAGCAACGGATTCGTGAAGTACCAGTGCCGATTCGATTTCAGCAGTACCCATCCGATGTCCGGAAACATTCAGGACATCATCAACCCTTCCGGTGATCCAGTAGTATCCATCTTCATCCCTACGGCAGCCATCACCAGTAAAATAGTATCCTGGATAGGTGCTGAAGTAGGTTTCCTTGAACCTTTGATGATCTCCGAAAACGGTGCGCATCTGCCCCGGCCAGGGATGCTTAATGCAGAGATTTCCAGAAACTGCTCCCTCGACTTCATTTCCATCGGCATCCATCAATACTGGCTGAATTCCGAAAAACGGTCGTGTTGCAGAACCCGGTTTGGTTTTGGTCGCCCCAGGTAAAGGAGTGATGAGAATCCCTCCCGTCTCGGTCTGCCACCAGGTATCGACAATCGGGCAACGTTCCTGCCCTACCACTCGGTGATACCACATCCAGGCTTCCGGGTTGATCGGCTCACCCACGGTACCCAGCAGTTTCAGTGAACTGAGGTCCCTTTTCTGGACCAGTTCATCCCCTTCCTTGGCAATGGCACGAATCGCGGTCGGAGCAGTATAAAAGATGTTCACCTTGTGCTTGTCACAAACATCCCAAAACCGTCCGAAATCAGGATAATTTGGAACACCCTCAAACATCAACGTCGTTGCCCCGTTGGAAAGAGGACCATAGAGAATGTAACTGTGCCCTGTGATCCAGCCAATATCCGCGGTACACCAGTAAATATCACCATCATGATAATCAAAAACGTACTGGTGGGTGATCGAAGCATAAACCAGATATCCTCCGGAGGTATGAAGCACTCCCTTCGGTTTACCGGTAGAACCGGATGTATAGAGGATGAACAAAGGATCCTCTGCATCCAGCGCCTCGGCAGGGCATTCGGAGGAAGCCTGTTCCATTGCATCAAGAAGCCAAACATCACGACCTTCCTTCATCTCGATCGGATCTCCGGTTCGTTTCAACACGAGGCATGTTTCAATCGACGTCCCCTCCATCGCGGCATCAGCATTGGCCTTGAGAGGAACACTTTTCTTGCCCCGAAGACCTGCGTCCGCAGTGATCATCATTTTTCCCCCGCAGTCCTGGATCCGGCTTTTCAGGGCTTCAGCACTAAAACCTCCGAAAACCACGGAATGAATCGCGCCTATCCGGGCACAGGCCAGACAGGCCATTGCCAATTCCGGGACCATCGGCATATAGATCATCACCCGGTCACCCTTTTCAATTCCCTGCTGCTTAAGGACATTGGCAAAGCGGCAGACCTGCTCATGAAGTTCCCTGTAGGTGAAACTTCGGTCTTCTTCGGGATCATCTCCTTCCCAGATCAAGGCAATCTGATCTCCCTTTTTCTCAAGGTGACGGTCCAGGCAGTTGTAACTGACATTCAGCTGACCTCCCTCAAACCAGCGGATGTTCGCCTCATGATAATTCCAGTCCAGCACCTTGTCCCATTTTTTGAACCAGTCGACCCGCTCCGCCTGTTCCGCCCAGAAGGCTTCGGGATTTTCCAGGGATTGGCGATACATCTGCTGATATTTTTCATCATCCGCCCAGGCGGTACCCTTAAAATTTTGTGGTATTTCAAATAATTCACTCATGATTCACTCCGTCAATAAAAATCGGTCTAATTGAAGACCCTCAAAATTATCAAAATTTGAAAGGATTGTCTCTCGGAAAACCAAAGAACATGAAGTTTGGCAGGAAAACTCAAAAAAATCTGTTCCTGGAACAGGATTCACTGAGGGGACAGGATTCGGTATATCAACCCTGCAATTTCGCTCTCCAGTGGAAATGAAAGCATCCCCATCACCGTGTAACCCAGCAGCCAGGGCATCAGGTAAAACCGCAGCATGTAAAAAAACCAGGCGACATAAAGCGGAACCAGAGCAGGCAAGAGAAAGCCCGGGGTAACTGGAGCAAAAAAACGAAGTAATGGATTGGTGGAACGGACAAAAAAACGCATGAAGAAAAAGGACGAATCTTCCGGAAGAAAAAACCCCATCGCCGTTCTTCCGATCAATGTCCACATCACTACCCCGGAGATATAATCCAGGGCAATGACCCAAAGCGGAAAAACTTCCGGCACAGGGTCCATCGAGACTACTTTATCAAGGAGTTAAAGATTTCCCGGGGCAGGAACCCCGGGAAGAAACTAGTTTACAGGATCAGTGAGATGCCGCAAGAACGGTTTCACCCTTCGGAATTCTGACTTCATCAACCATCTTCTGGGTCGCTTCATCAGGTTCTTCGGTGGCAAGGTTGACCACGATCAAAGAAGAAATCCGGTAATAAAAAGCAGGAAGATGACCAAGAGACTGCTAAGCGCCCAAAGCAGGATCAGACGGACTCGAAGGCTCATCGTTTGTCAAAGACTTGAAGGAAAAAAGGTGGGCGAAACCAGTAGTTTCAGTTTGGATACAAAACGAAGCACCAAAAAAGCGTCATTAACGGCTACCTGGGTTTTGCTCCAAACCCTTAATATTCAACTTCTAATGTCTACCCTACCATAAAACTCAAAAAGAAATCTCCAGAAAACCCCGGCAAACTTGGAGTTGAGTTATTCATTATAAATTTTTTCAAAACCTGCTTTTTCCAACATCAATTTTTCACATTTCAGCATGGCTTCTGCTTCCTCCACGGACCGTTCATGATCCCAGCCTGCCAGATGAGCACAGCCGTGGGCCAACATGCGGACCAGTTCTGTTCTCAGATCCCAGCCGTTTTCCTCCGCCTGGAGTTGAACACGGGGCAAAGACAGCATCAGGTCACCGACCCACTCGACTTCAGGGTCTTCCTCGTAATAGGACCAGGAAAGGATATCGGTGGGCCGGTCCATCCCACGCTGCTTCAAATTAAACTGACGGATTTCCTCGTCGTCTGTGAGGTAGACTGAAAGGCTGCGGTCCCCCTCAAAAAGATGCGTGAGAAAACCCTGTAAAATGGTTTCAATGTCTGAGGAGTCGATGGTTTCTTCCAGACCTTCTCGGATGACAATTTCAATCACCAGTCTTCCCAGCAAATTCGAAAACTCTCAGTCTGGCACTTCGGCTTCTGGGATTGTTTTCGATTTCATCCTGACCAGCGATACAAGGCCGTTTCGTCAAAACCTTACCTAGAGGCTTCAAGCCACAGATGCAATAAGGCAAGTCTGGAGGACACTGACAAGGTTGACTCCAGTTCCGGAAGGTCTGTTTAACCAGACGATCCTCCAGGGAGTGAAAACTGATCACAGCAAGCCGTGACCCTTTCAGCATATTTTTCGAGAGGCTTGCCAAAAGAAGTTCCAGTTCCTGCAATTCATGGTTGACGGCGATGCGTAGGGCCTGAAAAGTCCGTGTTGCAGGATGAAAACCGTTTTTATGAAACCTTCGGGGGATGGTCCTGCTGACCAGGTCCGCAAGCTGGATGGTGGTTTTTGGAAGGTTGTTCTTGTTTTTTTCAAGGGTCAGGGCTTTTGCGATTTTTGCAGCCCAGGGTTCCTCCCCCCATGTTTTGAGAATTTTATGCAGTTCTCTTTCATTGGACTGGGCCAACAACTCCCTTGCCGTTAGAGTTTGGCGTTCTGCATCCATCCGCATATCCAATGGTCCTTCTTCCAAAAAAGAAAATCCACGTTCCGGACGGGCAAGCTGTTCCGAAGAAACTCCGACATCCGCCAAAATGTAATCAAATTCCTGATTCCAGAGCATCAACCAGGATTCCAATTCCGAAAAGCTGGAATGCTGAATTTCGACCCGTTCAGCGTATTCACGAAGTTTTTCTGTAGAAGCCCTGATGGCCATCTGATCGCGATCGATTCCATAAAGCTTCATTTCCGGAAATTTGTCTAAAAGACCAATGCTATGCCCGGCACCACCAAGAGTACAGTCCAGGACAGCCCTACAACCTTCCGGAGCATATTGGAGAACTTCTTCCACCAGAACCGGAACATGACGAAAATGTGATTCCTTTTCCTGAATGCCAGTCATGCTTTCAATCTGGAATCTTCAAAACTTAAAAAATGCCCTGGATTTTGGATGGAAGTGGTAGGTGTCCTTGAACAGGGAATTGTATTGGGTATCCAAATTCCTGAAGAGGATGTGGGGATTTATTTTATTTTTTTGGGAATAAAGCAGTTTGAGCCATTTCTCAGTAAGATCAGGAGGAAAGTCAACCCGGGCCACAAGAACCGAAAAACTTGCCAAACCAAGAACGGTTTCGGTTTGTCCGGGATAAAACCCTTTGGCCAGTTTCCATTTTTTCCACCATGGGGAATTTTGACGCAATCTCAGGATAAAAGACGGGTCTAATGATGCGAGTTTGAGGGTTTCGAAACGCCCGAGCATTTGCCGAAGTTCCATCACAGGTACAGGAGCGGTGATCAACAGTCCGTCTTGAACCAGACCCAGGTTTTGTAAATCATGGACTTGCTGATCCCACCAAACCGGTTCTGCTTCGGGCACCATCGAGGTCCAGACCTGTGCGGCATGCATGGCATTGGGATGGATCAGCATACTGCGTGCACTCAAAATTGAGGGTTGTGCAAGTGTCAAACGGTTGACAACCGCATGCAGGAAATTGGGCCAAAGGACCGAAACCACTCTCAGTCTCAGGTCCTTTCCCAAATCACTGTGGGCGCTTTGGGCATCGATGATGGCCATATCTGCCTGACGGTTTCTCAACATGCCGAGCCGCTCAGAGGATTCACTCCAGGGACGAACTGTCAGGGGGTATTCATTCTCACTTAGTGCTTCCCCGAAAAGCCGCGCCATTTCTTGACCGAATTCGTAAGACCCGGTTCCGGGATGGTCCGTCAACAGTACGGTTTGGGGAAATCCTGGTAATGTCCAGAGAACAAACACACAAAAGAGGGACAGGATTCTTGTTTTTCCGGCAAATTGAAACATCATCAAACCTGGCATCCTGGGCAAAAATAACTGCTTCTCTGCTGCTGAACGATCCTTTGAACGGGCATCCCGCAGCTCACACAGGGTTTTCCTTCACGCTCGTACACACGTAAAAAATTCTGGAATTCTCCTGTTTTTTCATCAACCCTGCGGAAATCTGAAATGGAGGTCCCGTTTTTTTCAATCGCTTCATTGAGCACCGAGCGGGTCTCATCCACCAGCTTCTCCCATTCCCTGAGTTTGACGCGTTTCCCTTTGCGACAGGGGTTGATTCCGCAGCGGAAAAGCACTTCCGAAGCGTAAATGTTGCCGAGTCCGGCTAACAGTCCCTGATCCAGAAGCAACGGCTTCACTTCACGTTGTGACTCTCGGAGGCGTTTTCTCAATGACTTTGCGTTGAAATCTTGAGAAAAAGGTTCTGGTCCCATTTTTTTGGAATCTTCCCATGCATCAAGCGACTCATAACATTCGAGGGTCCCGAAACATCGCAGGTCTGAATAGATCAACAGTCTGCCGCTTTTCAATTGAAACCAAATCCGCTCATGGGGCCCGGGTGGTTCTTTGGTCTCCGTAAGGGTAAATTTTCCGGTCATTCTCAAATGAACCACCATCCCTCCGACAGGCTCAAAATGAAAAAGCAGGAATTTCGCACGTCTTTGGACAGCTTTAATTTTCCGACCACATAGAAATTCGCTGAACGATTCAGGATCTCCCTGGATGATCGGATCACTGCGGAAGATTTCCAGGGAATCGATCGTCTCCCCACGAAGTTCTCGGTCCAGTCCTCGGACAATGGTTTCGACTTCAGGAAGTTCCGGCATGCAGCCCTGTTTTTTCCCTGGAGTTTTCGTCCTCCTGGAGCCATTGGCGGATGACCATCGCCGTTTCCAACGGAGACTTTTTCGCCTTTCTCAGCCACTGTTCACGATCCGGAGAACTTTGTTTTTCAACAGGAACTTCAAGCTCCTCAGAAATTTCAAGAAGATCCACAGCTTTTTCACTGGAAAAGCCCCGATGGAGACGCATCGGAAAGTGATTGACCATGAAATTTCGAATCAGGAAAGAGAACCCAATGATGAATCCGCTGATAACAAGGTATTTCATTATTTCAGCAATCATAGCTGCTCAGTTCCCAATTCTTTGTTTCCTCTTCCTGTTGTTAAAAATGAGCTTGACGCGCATTTTATTCCTGAAATAACCGAGACTCAAACCTATTTGAAATGGAAATTTGGAATCATTGTTGAGGATCGAAAAATGGAATCAAGATTTGCGATGCTTGATTTCACGGTTACGTTCCTGCTGTGTCAATTTCAATTTACGTATCCGTATCGAAGAAGGTGTGATTTCCAGGCATTCATCCCAATTAAGAAACTCGATGGCCTGCTCCAGAGTGAGGGGCAATACGGGGGTTAACAGAAGAGCATCATCCCTCCCGGAAGCACGAACATTCGTGAGTTTTTTCTCTTTGCAGGGATTCACGTTGAGGTCGTTTTCACGATTGTGTTCTCCAATCACAGACCCCTCATAAACCGCTTCACCCGGGGTGACGAATAGACGTCCTCTCGGTTCAAGGTTGAACAATGCGTAGGTCACTGCTTTGCCTGCACGGTCTGAAACCAGGGATCCTGTCAATCTTTGAGAAAAATCCCCCTTGTATGCCTCATACCCTAACAAATGTGAATTGAGGATTCCGGTGCCCCGGGTGTCGGTCAAGAATTCGTTGCGGTAGCCGATCAGCCCCCGTGTGGGAACATGAAACTGAACCCGAACACGGCCGGTGCCATGATTCACCAGATTGACCATCCGTCCTTTTCGGGTGGAAAGCTTTTCTGAAACAACTCCGAGAAACGCCTCTTCACAGTCGATGAAAACATCCTCTATCGGCTCCAACCGTTTCCCATTCTCTTCCCGGAAAATCACTTCAGGACGGCCAACGGTCAGCTCAAACCCTTCCCGGCGCATGGTTTCGATGAGAATGGCCATCTGCAATTCTCCCCGTCCCTTCACCAAAAAAGCCTCTCCTGATGAATCCTCCATTTCCAAAGAAACGTTCCGGAGGGTTTCAAGACGGAGCCGGTCCCGGATTTTTGCGGATTGCACCCATTTTCCTTCCTGACCTGCAAGAGGAGAGGTATTGATCCCGAAGAGCATGGAAATGGTGGGTTCATCGACTGAAATCCGCTTCAATGGTTTAGGCTGCTCTAGGGTGCAGATGGTATCCCCGATATGCACTTCTTCGATCCCTGAAAGGACCAGGATTTCGCCGGGGTCTACCTGGTCCAGTTCACGAGTCATCAATCCTTCGTAGACCTGAAGCTTGCTTGCCTTGAGTTTAAGCTGATCCTGGTTTTCATTGATACAGATCAGAGTGTCATTCCGGGAAACCGTGCCGTTTGCGATCCTGCCGATCGCCAGTCTTCCCAAATATTCGGAATACCCCAAATCTGCAACCAGCATCTGAAATGGAGCATCTTGTTTAAATTCAGGAGCAGGCAAGTGCTCGACGATCATTTCCATCAAGGGAACCAGGTCCTGACCCTTTTCTTCCAGTTCAAGCTGTGCAATTCCTTCTTTTGCTATTGCATAAACAAGCGGAAATTCGATCTGCTCATCGGTTGCTTCCAGGTCGATGAACAATTCGTAGATTTCGTCCAAAACCTCATTCGGCCTTGCGTCTCCGCGATCGATTTTGTTGATCACGACAATGATTTTCAATCCTGCTTCCAAAGCCTTGCGCAGCACAAAACGTGTTTGCGGAAGAGGTCCCTCCGATGCGTCCACCAGCAAAAGCGCCCCATCCACCATCATCAGCGCACGTTCCACTTCTCCGCCGAAATCCGCATGACCCGGAGTATCAAGAATATTGATTTTGACCTCACCCCATCGAACCGCACAGTTTTTGGCAGATATCGTGATTCCCCGTTCCTTTTCAAGGTCCATGTTATCCATCAATCGTTCACCGACTTGCTGATTTTCCCGGAAAAGCCCCGCCTGACGGAACATCTGGTCGACAAGGGTGGTTTTGCCATGGTCAACATGGGCAATGATGGCAATGTTGCGGATGGAAGTATTGGTGCTCAAGGATTCCTTTTTGGAGAAAATGAAACGAATTTGACGGACTAAATCATGACACGCCTTTAAGCGAGGCGCACGCTCAACAATTCGGTTCTGAAAATATTTTAGGAAATGTTAGTCCCGACCAAGCCAGGAACTTGGGGCTGCAAGATAGGAAGGACCACTATGAAAAAGATCTGAGACACTGATTCTCCCCCGAACCAGATATGAAAAGGTTCCGGCGTAACTGTAAAACGCCCGACGAAAGATTTTTAAACCTTCCCAGGAAGGAAAAACATACTCCCAGAAATCTGCATTTTGCCTGAAATCAGTGACATGATCATGAACGGACACCGGAATCACTTCAAAACCCCTGGCCCTGAAACTGGCAGAAAGCCTCATCATGTGCATGGCAGAACTGACCAGCACTATTTTTTTATCCCATCCACGTTTTGAAAAATCCTGTTCAAGATACACCGCGTGTTCGTAACTGTTCATCGATTTTGTTTCAGTCCAAACCTTTTCAGGACTCAAATTCAGGATTCTACGAAGCACTTCCGATTCCGCGGGTGCTTGGGGATGATAGGTCCTGCCGCCGGTGAAGATCAGCGGCAGACCTGTTTGTTGTTGAAGCCAAACTCCGTAATCTCCACGGCGGATACTTTGTTCTCCTGAAACAAACCGAATCTCATCCGGGAAGTATCCGCCTGTAGGAACTACAATAGCGTCCGCACCTTCTAATTCTTCCACAGACCAGTTTGTATTCGTTTCCAGCAACGGCATGGAAATGAACAGCCCAATCCCAGGAACCGAAGAAAGAAACAGCAACAGCATTCCGAGGACCAGGCATCCTCTACCAAAGCGCCTGAATGAAAACAGCAAACCCAACACAGAAAGCCAGATGAAAACCAGCGGAGGCGCCAGAAACTGCATAATGATGGCTGTTAAAGTCATTCTTCTTTCAGGGCATTAAATTTTCGAAAAATCTATCCTCTGCCTATCCCAAGCTCAAGTTTCGTAAAATTGAAACTTTTATGACAAACAACAGAAGGGTTTAAAACACTCTTCCGGATATTGTATGATCAGGAATGCCTCGAGTCAGTGTTATCCTTCCAAGCTACAACCGGAGTCAATCGGTGGGCTTGGCAGTTGAATCGGTATTGAAGCAAAGTTTTCGCGACTTTGAACTCTGTGTGGTTGATGACGGTTCGGAAGACGATACGGTTGAGATTCTGGATTCCATTCCAGGTTCATTTAACACCCTCCGGCTCAAGGAGAATGCTGGTGTAAGTCATGCACGAAATTGCGGAATCCGAAGTACCGACAGTGAGTGGATCGCTTTTCTGGATTCCGATGATGTCTGGCATCCTCAAAAGCTGGAGAAGCAAATTGACGCTACCTCCGAACGTCCCGAACATCTTCTCCATTTCACTGATGAAATATGGATTCGCAATGGAAAGCGGATCAATCCTAAACTCCGTCACCAAAAACGCGAAGGATGGATCTTTCAGCCCAGTCTAGAACTGTGCCTTATGGCACCCTCAACCGTGATGCTCAAAAGAGAATTGCTGGAACAATGCGGACTTTTTGATGAAGAGTTACCGGTATGTGAGGATTACGACCTTTGGCTCAGAATCACCGCCCATCATCAAGTATCATTTTTGAATGAAGCATTGATGACCCGCTCCGGAGGACATGCGGATCAACTCTCCAGGAAATATTGGGGAATGGACCGATTCCGCGTCCAATCCCTCAAAAAAATCCTGGCCAATGTCCCTCTCCGAAAGGAAGATGAAATGGCAACAAGACGTGTCCTGAAAAAAAAATGTGAGATATTACTGAATGGATTCCGGAAACGGGGAAAAACCGAAGAAATAAGCTATTATGAATCCCTCATCAAAACACACTGCTAGATTTTTTCAAATCCATCCATGAACCATTCGGAACGGAACCGTGAGTTGCTGAAAAGGATCCAGCAAAAAGCAGAAGCATTGAAGGAAACCCGGGACAGCAACGATCAGTTTGAAACAGAATTGGAAGCCGTTCAGGAAGTTTACGGCCTGAGTGATTCTGAAATGAAGAGGATCACAGAAGAGGCAGCAAGGGAAGTCGATTCAGAAGATCAGCATCAATCCAACAAAATGGAATTCAGTCTTCCCGAACGGTCATTAGGCCTTACCGTTTCCACCATTATGCTGGTGATTGCCGGTTTGATCCTTTTCATGGTGACTCCAATCATTGGAGCCCTTTTTCTGGGAGGAATTTTTATCTTCCGTCTACACCGATGAATCGATCAGATTAGGGGAGATTTTGAGGAGAAAAAAACGTTGAATTTAAATGGATTTCATCCAGTGGTCTCTTCAAGAGACGTGCTTTCACTGGAAACCGCAGTATTTTTATCAGGTTTTTCTGACGAAGCTTTTTCTGGATTTTGAATTTCGTCATACAACTTCTGCAGCACACTGTTGACCAGTCCATGTGAACTATCATCCACAAAATCCTTACAGAGTTCGATCGCTTCATTGATCACCACCTGGTGGGAGCTTTGTTTGTGGTAACACATTTCAAAGACAGCGAGTCGCAGAATATTTCGTACTACAAAATTAAGACGGTTTAACTTCCAGCGGTCAAGATTCCTGCGCAGGCTTCGGTCAATCTGTTTCCGGAATGTGAGTGTTCCATCAATCAGTTCCCTTGCAAATTGCTTGGTCTCATCGGTTGTTTCAAGCTGCTCCAAAAAACGGTCGCAATGAAGCATGGATTTGCTTTGGAGCATCTCAGACTGGTAAAGCGCCTGGACAGCGTAGGAACGGGACTGGTGTCGCATCCTGAAGTGATCTGATTTCTTTTAGTTTATCTGAGGATTCAAATCCGGATATTGCCTATGCAATGCCACGTGCAGTTTCTGAACCAATGCCTGATTGTAACCATGTGAGGTCATGTTGGCAACGACCCTGCAACGAAGAGGATACCCCAGAAGGTAAAGATCCCCGATTAAGTCTAGGATTTTGTGACGTACGAATTCATCTTCAAAACGCAAATCGGTGTTGATCACTTTTCCATCATGAATGATGATATGTGAATTCAAATAGCCGCTGCCGACGGTGCCTTTTTTCTGCGCTGTTTCAATATTTCCGAAGGTGTTGAAAGATCGTGCAGGGGCAATGCGTTCAATGAAGGATTCCTTTTCGGGGTTGAAAACACATTCCTGTTCCAGGATCGGTTCGGGGTAATTGACCCGCATGCGAACCTCAAATCCATCGTAGGGTTCCACGTAAAGGTGTTTTTTGTCCTTTTCCGCAAGTCCTACCTGAATGTGTTTGTGGACCACCGCGATCTTCACTTTTTCTTTCTGCTCTTCAACTCCGGCTTCCTGGATCAACCTGCAAAAGTCTGCTGCCGATCCATCGATATTTGGTACTTCCTCATCCACTTTAACCAAGACATTGGTAATGCCTTCCATGTTGAGTGCAGACATCAAATGCTCAATCGTACGAACCCTGCGGTTTTGAGAAGCCAAAACAGTTGAGTTGGCGGTGAAGGTGTGGGTTGCCACGGCATGTTCGTAATTTTCCAGAGAAGTGATATTGCCTTGAATCGAAATCCCATCCAGGGTGCGGAAGATGATTCCGGAGTTTTCCGGAAGCGGACTCAGGATCACTCCTGTGTTCCTTCCACTCATCAACCCTTTTCCGTTGAGAACTACATTTTTCTTCAGGGTTTTCTGGGATATTTCAGAATCTTCCAGGAAAACGGATTCTTCAGGAATCACACGATTGATGATCTTGGCTTCTTCAAGCCGTGTGTCCGATGGTAGTTCATCCAACACCGGAACACGTTTTCGGGATAGAATCGTTGCAATTTTGTCCAGAATCACTTCCAGATGAAGTGGTTTTTCGAGAAAATCCCGCGCACCGAGTTTGATTGCACTAACAGCGGATTCGATTCCAGCATGCCCGCTCATCATCAAAACCGGAAGGTCGGGATGACTCAACCGAAGGCTTTCCAGCACAGACATGCCGTCCCTTCCGGGAAGCCAGATATCAAGCAGCACCAGCGATGGAGTGATTTCCTTCAGTTGCTGCTCAAAGTTTTCCGCATTGGGAGAGGAAACGACCTGATAGCCTTCATCTTTGAGCACCGCTTCAAGGGTTTCCCGAATGGATTGCTCGTCGTCTACAATACAGATCGGGCCGGTTTGTTCCATAGATTGATTTAAAATTGATAGCTTAACTTTTGTCCCACATTAAGTCCCAAAGCCCTTGCCCGACCTGATTCAATTTCCAGGACAAAATTGGAAGGAAGACGGGGTTCCATGACCTTGGGAGATTCTCCTTCTTGGGGTGGAGGAACATTCTCAGCCAATTCAACAATCCGCTGGTTGTCCAGCCAGATGATGTCAATCGGGAAACGCATGTTCTTCATCCAAAAGCTGTGGGGGATTCGTTTTTCGAAAACAAACAGCATCCCCCAACCTTTTTCCAGCTTATCTCTTTTTCCAAGCCCAAGACTTCGCTTCTCCGGAGTATCTGAAACTTCAACAGGAATGGAAACTCCTTTTGGAGTGATAACAGTTGCATGAGCGTAACTGAATTCTTGGGCAAGCGCTCCTTCCGTTATGAAACTGAACAGCAGAAACAAACCTGGAGCAAGGATGATATATGATTTCCCGCAACTCATGCGGCTTCACGAGCAAGCTTCGCGAGGCGTTTTTTCACCATCTTCTGTTTAAGTAAGGGCAGATGATCGATGAAAAGAATGCCCTGGAGATGATCCAATTCATGCTGAATACATATGGAAAGAAGTCCATCTGCTTCCAAAGTCTGGGGATTTCCTTGGAGGTCCTGATATTCGAGTTTGATCGATTCAGATCTTTTCACTTCAGCTCTGAATTCAGTCACGCTCAGACATCCCTCTTCCGAAATAGTTTCTCCGCTTCTTTCAACGATGCGGGGATTGACAAAAACCCTCGGTTCTCGGAGGCTGATATCTTCTTCTCCGCTTTTCAAATCAACAACCACCAGTTGTTTGAGAACGGCCACCTGCACGGCGGCCAAGCCGATTCCCCTTTCTTCATACATGGTCTCGAGCATGTTCTCGGCGAGCTCAGATAATTTTTCGTCAAATTCATCTACCGGGAGAGCTTTCTGCTTCAGCACCGGATCAGGAAAGGTATGAACGGTTAGCAATGCCATCGTGAGCCTCCTGGGTATAAAAAATAGAATCCTGTTCTCAATTTAAACGACGCATCAATGTTGAAAATGACTCAAAACCCTTAAATTGAATAAAAATTTATCAACGCACATTGTAACAATAGGATTGGTAATCACAAATTCAGATATTCTTTAGTTAATTTAACGAGGTCTTCGACAATCCATCAAGAAATCGGTTAAAAAAAGCAGGCCATTCAGGATCGGGCTGGATCTTCATTTTGACAACCCACAATTGTTTAAGCTGTTGCTGGAAGGATTTAAGTTTGACCGCATCTTTCTCCGTGGTCAGCCAAAAATCATGCGGTGTGTTTTTTCCCTGCTCGATCATGTTTCTTATTGAAGATTCAGAATAATTATGGTGATCCTCAAAACGCATTTCGGCAACAGGACATCCTTCTTCCAATTTCAGCAATTTGGAAAAGCTTTGTGGATTCGCAATTCCACTGCTCAATAGCAGACGCTTCCCCTTTAATTCGGAAGTTTCTTTTTCTTCCTGACCATCCAGGCTAGTAATTTTTTCGATCCGGTAATTGAACTGAAAAACCGGACAATCATCACGTTTGAATTTCAGAACTGTTTGGATCACTTCATCAAAGTTCCCTAAATTGGATTTGGTGACGATCACCGCGTCCGCTCGCTCTGCTGATTCGAGAGGTTCACGAAGCGGTCCCAAGGGAAGTAATTGACTGTTGCCAAAACCCCGTTCCGCGTCGACCAAAAGCAGATTCAAGTCGCGTTTTATTTTCAGATGCTGATAGGCATCATCCAGAATCAATATTCCAGGGTTATCCCTTTCTTTGGCCACCTCCGCCGCATCCACTCTTGACGCAGAAACATAAACCGGAACTTCAGGGTTTTCTAGGGCCAGCATCGACGGTTCGTCACCAAAAGCATCCACATCAAGATTTGAATTTTCACAAAAACGAACCCGTTGGATTTTTTCATGAGAACGATTTCGGTAGCCTCTACTGATGATGGCAGGCTTCCATCCTGCCTGTTTAGCAGATTCTGTGAGGAAACCAACCATTGGGGTTTTTCCGGTTCCCCCTACCGTCAGGTTGCCAACGGAAATGACAGGAATTCCGGGATGTGACGATCTCAGTAATTTTTTCCGATAGAAAACCAGTCGCATCCGGACCAGAATTCCGTAAATCCAGCAAAGCCAATTCAGCAGGATTTTTGGAAAACTTGAAATTTCCGGGAAATTGGAACCGGAACCTTGCATTACCTGATTCAGGAAAGAAGCCTGTAGACGGGCTCGTTTTCCGGAGGCAGATCTTCGTCGACCCGTTCCAGGAAGCCTTGCTGGACCAAAAGATCCAATAACTGATCCGTCTTTTCAGCACTCAATCTTAATTTCAGAAAAAGATCGGTTCTACTCAAACGTCCTCCCTGAAGACGACCTAATTGAAGTGCTTCATGGAGCGGAAGACGCTGATAGGAGCGCCATTGACTCCAGCCGTATGCCATGATTGCCAAACCCAGCAAAACCGATGGAAGCCCTGTTAAAGGAATCGGAACTGGAGAGCCGCTGTCCAGGAGCACTAAGCCACCCAGGATTAAAAAAATATAAGCCTGCCTCCGTTCACCGCGTTTTGATTTCTGATAAGCTTCCTCATCAAAATCTTCGGATTCCGACCGTTCAGAAAAAATCTTCATTGCTCCACACTGATTTCGGATGATTCTTGAAAACGATTCATGTCAGGCAATCTTTGCTTCGAAAAAGGTTCCAGTCGGGTCGGAGTGACAAATACCAGGACATGATCCAAAGCAGATGTAGATCCTTCGGAACGAAAAAGCCAACCAATAAGAGGAAGATCCTGCAACAGAGGGATTCCGTATTGATTCATTGATTCTCGATCTTTGATCAATCCACTGACCAGATAAGGCTCGCCCTGAAGAACCGTGACTTCCGTACTGGCATGCTGGCTATTGATCTGCGGAATCCCGTCGACATTGATTCCGGCCATGGGGCTACTGGTTTCGGCATAGACTTTCAGCAAAATCTGATCCTGAGAACGATTGTCACCAGGATTTGGAATCAGTCTTGGAGTGACCCTGAGCGTAACCCCGGTCTTGATCTCTTGCAAGCTGGCAGTCTTTTCTCCAGAAAGTCTGACATTGATCACCGAACCACTGTTCATTTCAGCCTCTATATTATTTGCTGTCACCACCAGAGGACGCGATAGGATCCTCCCTCTTCCCTTGGACTGAAGAAACCTTAGGATGGCATCAATCCTCATACTTTGGCTCGTCTCCTGGGAACCCAGGGTCAATCCAAACGCATAAGATTCTCCTGGATCCGCAGTGAGGGTTCCGTCTTCAGATTTACCTCTTCCACTGAATTCCATTCCAAGCTTGAGCGCATCAGATTCGTTGGTTTCAAAAATATGGGCTTCGATTTTAATCTGCGGGACTGGCTGATCCCAAAGTTCAATCACTTTCTTCAACAACCGCAGCTGTTTTCGTGACCCTTGAAGAATCAAAACATTGCGTTCTTGATCGGCAAGAATCTTAAGAGAACGAACCGGCAGCAAAGGGTCTGATTCATCCAGGTTCTCGATCATATCCAACAAACGTGATTTAACCCCCTGGATTTCTTCCAATCGTCCATTTCGGCGAATGACCCGGCTTCCAACATGAAGATACCTCAACTGTAACCTGATGAACTTCGAATCGGATTTCATATCTGACGATCCCTCAGACCGGTCAAGATGTCTGATGAGTTCTTCAGCCAGTTCTAAATCCTGCTTCGGCCCCTTGAGGAGAACGGTATCTGCTCCGGGAAAACTCAGTTTCACCCGTTTCAGATTCAAATTCGGATGAAGCTCTTTGATGGCTGATTCCACTTGGGTCGAGGATACATTTTCGAGAAAAATGAAACGCTGCAGCATTTCATCTGGTTGAAACCACTCCAGTACGTGATTTTCAGAGTGGTAAACCAGATGTGCTTGCTTCCGAAATGCCAGTTCTTCGAGAGCCATCTCAACACTCTGGGGTGCAAGGGTTCTCAAAAGTTTCTGATCTTTGAGTTTTTCACGATTGAAGCGGATGGTGATTTTTCCCTTACTGGAAATCTCTAGAAGAACTTGTTCCAGGGGTAACGGGTCCCGGACAGGTTTCTGGTAGATCTGATGTTTCCATAACAGTTTCATCGGGACGATCAGTAGGCCTTTATTATCTTCCATCAGGCTCAATCCATGGGCTTCCAAGAGTAGCCCGAAAATTCCGTCCATGGTCCTTCCCTTCAGCTGAATCCCACTGACTTTTCCCTGGATTTGCGGATGAAGCCTGACCCTCCCAGGATTTTCAGCATAATTTTTCAGGATCTCTTCCAGAACTTCACGAATTTCCACATCCTCCTTTAGAGCAGAAACAGGAGGAAGGGATTTTGTGGATTTCCACGCAATCTGCGGAAGGCCCCAAAGCGGAAACCAAAAGCTTGGGAACAACAGCCAAAATGAAATGAAGAATGTATAATTACGGCAGGACAAGAGGAAAACGGTCACTTATGTCACTTCCTGCCTCCTAACAATGAAAAATGGGAGTGTTCTTTAAGTTCAACGCAAAAATGGCTTTCGGTCAAGCACTTTGGCATTAAGTTTTTCAGTCCATCAGGCTTTTTACTGTTGATGACAAAAACATTGTTTCTTGAGAGAGAATCACATAATTTCAACCATTTCAGGCCAATTAATATCTAGAAATTAGAATCCCATGGATAAGGAAAGTTTCCAGGCTCGTAAAGAAATTGCCCGAAGAAAGGTCGACCAAGCTCTTTGGGTCAAGGCCATGAGTCAGAGCAAAGGAGATAAGAACGAAGCAAAAAAACGTTATGTCGAAATTCGAAGCGAACAGCTTAAAGAAAAAAATGTGAAAGGCAGTTCTGCTGAGATGGTGAAATTACCTAAAAATGAAGAAGAAAATAAAAAAGAAACACAAAATAAAGAAAAAAACATGAATACGATTTTTAAACGCCTCGACCTTTGGATCACCGCAGTGATCTTTATTTTGATGCTTGGGGCAGAACGCTATGAACTGCTTCCTAGAATTGAGAACCCACTGATCGGACTCAGGCACGAGTTTCGTGCCCAGACCCTTCCTGCAGAAGAAACGGAATTTCTTTATGACGATATTCTGATCGTGGATACCGAGGAGGAATTTTTTGAAGAATACGGAAGTTGGCCTCTGAAGCGAAAAGATATTGCCAAGATGGTCACCAACCTAAAAAGGCTGGGAGCGGAAGTCATTGCGCTGGATATGATCATGGATTTTCCAAACGGATATGGAGAGGACCCGATTTTGGCGGAAGCTCTCCAGGAATCCGGGAAAACCATGGTCGTCTCCTTGCTCAATCTGGATACTCCCATCTGGTACAGTCTCGGGGAAACACGCTTGAATGGAATCACGGATGCAACTGAAATTCTGAATGAATCCACTGAAAGGGGATATACCAACGTCACGGAAATCGGCGGACAACTATCCAGAATCCGTTTTTATCCTGAAATCATCAAAGAACACAATATCTGGCCTTATGCCGTCCAAGCTCTGGCGATGTACCTGGATGTTGAACCCTCATTGGAAGATGGTGTACTCACCCTGGGTGACCTCTCCATGCCTTTGGATGAATACAATTTCCTCTGGATCGACTTCCCAAAGCTTCCTGCAGGACTGACTTTTCTCAAGCAAACCCCTGCCGTCATTACCGCCCTTGAGGTGCTCATGGACCTCGAAGATTTGGAAGATCTCGATGAGGAAGAATTCCTCGAAGAAACAGAAGATCTGAGAGAAATGGTGGAAGGGAAACTGGTTCTGGTCGGGGATACTTCTGAAATGTCCCACGATATCTTTGAAACTCCGGTTGGTGAAGTCTATGGTATTGAAATCATTGCAGATACTGTAGCAACGATGATGAAACAGCAGCCGATCAGACCTGCCCCATTTGCTTTTGAAGCCTTGGTCATGCTGATCCTTTTATTGGCTTTTTTTGCAGTAAGCCAACTGAAGAAGTTTGAAAACCTGGTATTCCTTTTGGTTATAGTTGTTTACTCCGCGATCAATATTTATTTTTACATCTACCATGGGCTTGTTTTCTCTCTGAGTTACCCATTGGTTGCCTGCTTTCTCAGCATGATCACCATCAACTTGTATCTGTTCATGCTGGAACGAAAACAAAAAACCTTCATCCGAGGAGCATTCTCACAATATCTCTCTCCGGCGGTCATCGACATGATCGTCAAAGATCCGGATAAATTGAAACTGGGGGGCGAACGGCGAGAAATGACCGCCTTCTTTTCAGACATCCAGGGATTTTCAACCGTTTCAGAAAGCCTGACTCCGGAAGAATTGGTTCAGCTTCTCAATGAATACCTGACTTCAATGTGCGAGGTCATCTCATCCTACAATGGAACCGTCGATAAATTTGAAGGAGACGCCATCATAGCATTTTGGGGAGCCCCATTGGACAACCCAGACCATGCCCGTGACGGCTGCATGGCAGCCTTGGACATGCAGGAACGCAACATTGAACTCCGGAAAAAATTAAGAGAAGAAAACCGCCCAATGCTCTATACCAGAATGGGAATCAACAGCGGACCTATCGTTGTAGGAAACATGGGATCTGCCACTAAAACCGATTACACCATGATGGGAGATAACGTTAACTTGGCAGCACGCCTGGAAGGTGCAAATAAATTTTATAAAACCTATACCATGATTGCTGAAAATACCTACAAACTTGCTGAAGATTCAATTGATGTTCGCTACCTGGATGTGGTCAGAGTGGTTGGAAAAAATGAACCGGTAAAAATCTACCAGCTTCTGGCCAAAAAGAATCAATTGGCAGGTTCCATGCAGGAAGTTTTAGAACACTATGAAAAAGGTATGAACTGTTACAAGAATCTAAACTTTAAGGATGCCATTATGAATTTTGAAAATGCCTTAAAGTTGGAGCCTGAAGATGGACCCTGCCTGACCTATGTCAATCGATGTAAAATGTATCTTGAACAGCCTCCACCAAAGGATTGGGATGGCGTATTTAACTTTACTGAAAAAGGTTAATTTCCTTGGAGCAGTTAAAATTTAGGAACCAAAGCGCATAAACATTTCAATTCCAGATAAGTCTGAGTTAGTTTAGTTTTTCTAAATTTAGCAGCCATGAACTTCTAAAGAAATTTTTCCAACTTCAACCATTAGAAGATCTCCAAGTTTCATCCATCAATTTTCTTACAAATGGATTTATTCATATCCACCTCTCCGTTTGGAGTTTCAGATCCCACGATTCTGGAACCTTTGAAACAATCCGGATTTTCCTGGAGCAGCAATAACAGTGGAAGAAAACTTAAGCCAGAAGAACTGCTTGAGGCAGCAAAAAACTGCAAGGCTTTGGTTGCTGGAACAGAAAACCTCCTGCCTTTGATCGAAATCAACCCCGATCTGAAAATGATTGCCAGGGTAGGGATCGGTCTTGACGGAGTCCCGCTTCATGAGTGCAGGAAGAGGGGAATTCGAGTCAGTTGGACTCCGGATGCAGTAACTCGTGCAGTTGCTGAACTGACCGTGGGTCAAATGTTAAGCAGCAGCCGCTTTGTCCGCATGCTTGATGCGGGTATTCGAAAGCAACAATGGTCCCGCCCTGCTGGGAGAGGAATCCGTGAATCGATCATCGGCCTGATCGGATTCGGCCGCATCGGTTCTTCGGTGGCCAGACTTCTCGGATCATTCTCCCCCGAACAAATCCTGGTAAGGGATATTGCCGATAAAACTTCTGAGATCCAGGCTCTCCAGCAGGAAGGTTTGAATATCAGAAGCGCAGGTCTGGAAGAGATCCTCGAGAGTTCTCATATCATTTCGTTACATGTTCCTCTTTGGAAAGAAACACGGCATATGATTGGGGTCCATGAATTGGAAATGATGCGTCAAGACGCAATGCTGATCAACACCGCCCGAGGAGGCATTGTTGATGAAACGGCATTGAGAGATGCTCTTGAAAAAGGTTTTATCGCGGGAGCGGCGATTGATGTTTTTGAAAAAGAACCCTATTCCGGTCCCTTATCTTTGTTGGAAAACTGTATCTTGACGCCACATTTAGGGTCCTGCACCCTCGAGTGTCGAGCAAGAATGGAATCTGAATCCCTCAATGAAGCCCTTCGGTTCTTGCAGGGCGATTCTCTTTTGCAGGAAGTTCCGGATGCAGAATACGTTTACCAGGAATAGTAAGTATTTTCAGAAGAAAAAAATGATTTCTGGGTGATAAGATTTCTTGAAAAGAAAACATTCAGGCAGGCCATCATTTCGATTAAAGCACTGGGTTTCCCGGCTTTGTTATTCATCCTATTGATGTTTCTGCCCTGCCAGGCATCTTCCAAACAAGCTGCTATTTTGGATGCCATCATTGATGGTGAAACAGAATTAAGCCTGCAATTCATTGAAAACCAGCAAAGTGAACTTCTCGCCAAATATTTTCAACTCCTGAAACCGTCGAAAATCAGAGCTGCCCAAGCGTCTGTCAAAAAAAGTATCGGTCCAGAAATATGTATCTCAGCGCGTTGCTTGAGATTGATGTCTCAAACTCTGGGTATCGAAACATTGTTTGTTCTTCGAATGAAAGAAATCGATGGTGCATTTCAACTCAGCCTGCTGCAGACCAAAAACAATGAGATGCATATTGTCGATGATTTCTGCAAACCTTGTAAGAAGGAACAATTCCGTCTTATTTTTAAGCGGATGGTCTTGGCATTGGTTGAAAATAAAGGGAATTATGCCAAGCATGTGCTTCCCCTTGATTTGACTTTTTCCTTATTAAAATTACCTGAAACAGAAATCGAGATGCCGGTTGCTCCTACCGCACCGCTTCCTCCGATTGATGCGGAATTGTTGTATCCCACATTGGCAATGGAAGATGACCCTGCAAGCAGCATCCCTGCAATTGAAATCCCAGATCCAGAGATTCCTTCTAGCCCCGAAACCCCTAGAGAATTGATCGGTTTGCAAAATACGGAGGAAGATATCCTGATTTTCGCTCTCGGTAAAGATCTCGTCCAACAAGTTGCAGGAGATTTTATTTTCCAGGTCAGTGCCTTCAGTGAAATAAAAACCATTGAAGTCAACGGAGAAAAACAACCTTCCGCTCCGGGGATCTTCGAAGCAAGCATCCGTGTACCTTACCAACTGCAACCTGGAGAGAATATTTTTTTGGTCAAGGTGCAAACCCGGTTGGGAAGCAGCGAAAAAGAATTCATCGTTTTCCTTGAAACCGACAAGGTGAAGCGTGAAAAGGAAAAACCACCATTCCAGATGATCGTCATTTCCGAAGCATCCCGTGATGACAATTTTCTTTCCGTCTCTCAAGAAAGTACTAAAACGGCTGCATACAAGGGAAGCCTGACCCTGCTTTCAACCCTCAATAAGCGCTTTGACCATCAATCCAGGACGGCTTTGAATGCTCTAATAATGGGTGACGCCTACCAGGAAAAAACGTTTAAGGATTATTCTGTATTTTTCAAACAAATTTCCTGGGACTGGTTTGAAAATTTCTATTTCTTTCCCTTTGAATTAAAAACGTCGCTGGGAATGAACACCGTCAGCATGGGAGACAGCACCGAGACCAGTAACAAAAGGGATCCGCTTCGGAAGGATTTTAAACAGTACAGCGAAGATCAGTTTTTCAGTCTTACCGGAACCACCAAGTATTCGGAAAACAGCAGTTGGAAAATCAATCTCGAACGGAAGAACAAAACCAACCATGACGATAGCGGTCAAAATGGCTACGCCTTTGGAATGAGTGTGGGATATCAAATCAAGCTTTATGATTGGAATCACACATTCAAGCTGGTCAACTCCATCAATGATTTCCAGACTGATACCAATGATTACTCCGAAATGACCCTGAGTTATAAATTTGGGATTCCTGTTGGAAACTGGAAGCTATCACCATTAGTTAAGCAAACAAACACCACTTATCGGGTTGTCAATACCGATGGCGTCAAAAAAACCAGTGACAAAAAAAATGTCAGTATTGAATTGATGTATCCGTTGACGGGCTGGATGATTCTTTCATTGACTCCGCAATTTGAACAGGGAAACAGCAACACTTCTGCAGCTTATCAGAAAAACTTGGCTTCCCTCAAAATGATCCTGATTTTTTGAATTCCATGCGTTTCAGCATCATTACCTGCTTATTCTTTCTGGTTTTGTTCATCCAGCCGGTTGCTGCTGAAGAAGCGGAACTGGAACTGGAAATGGGCCTGGTTAAAATCATGCGTGCCGGGAAAGCCCTGGTTTTCAACGAAAAGGGCTCAAAAATTCCTCTTTTACTCAAAGACGAAATCCAGACTGGTGCGAATTCCAAGGCACAGATCCGGTTACCCGGAAAAGATGAAACGATTAAGCTGGGTTCCCGATCTTTTTTTGGATTGGATAATCTCACAGAGGACCAGACCCAAGTTTCTCTGTTGACCGGTAAAGGACAATTTAAGGTGACTCCGAGAAAATCTGCCCGTAAGCCTTTGAGACAAAAAGGAAAGAGGCGCAATCGGTTTAAAATCAGGACTGTGACCGCGGTGGTGGGAGTCCGTGGAACAGAATTTGTCCTCGGCACCAGCGGTTCCCAAACAAATTTGCTGACCATCAGCGGATTGGTGACCATTGCCCCGGTAGAAGCCCCAGAGATCGAAGTGGAAGTCCCTGAAAATCAGGCATCGCAGGTTCAGCAGGGACTGGCGCCGACTCCTCCGATTCCTGTTGCAGCGGAGATCCAGGAGCAGATCATTCAGGAAGATTCACCTCAGGTTTTTAATGTGGTCGATTACCCGCCTGCACCCACTATCGAAAAAGCAAGGGAAGAGCAGCAGTCGAAGCAGGAATCTGAGGAACAAAATGAAGAGCAGGAACAAGAAGAAGACCAGGAACAGGAGGAGGTAGAAAGCGAAGAAACCGTTGAGGAACAAGAAACTTCTCTGATACAAGAGTCACCTCTTGAGGAACTTCCCTTGGATTTAGATTCTTTGGAAGAAGTCCAAGAACAATTGGATAAGACCCAGGAGGAAGTCATTGAAAAGGAGAAGCAGAAGGTTTTGGAATTAGAAATCGAACGTGAATGAAATTAAACTGAAAGCTAGTTCAGTTTCTAATGCTGATTTTGATATCACCTAGAACCCCGGAAAAACCTGATGAAAAAGCCTCATAAAATGAGAGCGGATCAGTTGCTTTTTGAAAGTAAAATGGCCTCCTCCCGGGAGAAAGCACGAGCCATGATTCTTTCCGGTATCGTCTTTTCCAATGGAATTCGTATCGAAAAAGCCGGACAAAGACTGATGTCGGAATCGGTTCTGGAACTCAAGGGTGAGCCCTTAAAGTATGTTAGCCGTGGGGGTTTGAAACTCGAAGGGGCGCTTAGGAATTTCGAGGTTGATGCAACTGGTCTGGAAGTGCTTGATGTGGGTGCTTCCACAGGCGGCTTCAGTGATTGCCTGCTTCAGCATGGGGCTTCCAAAATCTTCTGTATCGACGTGGGTTATGGGCAGCTTGACTGGAAACTTCGAAGTGATGCAAGGATCACAGTGCTGGAAAGAACCAATTTCCGGCATCTGTCATTTGACCGTGTTGGCCGTAAAATCGACCTGATTGTTATTGATGCTTCCTTCATATCCCTCCAGTTGCTTCTTCCAAAAACCCAGGAATTCCTCAAACCCGGAGGAAGAATCCTGGCTTTAGTCAAACCGCAGTTTGAAGCGGGACCTGAAGAAGTTGGAAAACGGGGTCTTGTCAATAACGAGGACATCCAGCACCGAATCCTGGAAGAACTGGAAACATTCAGCACCGGACTAGATTACAAAATATTAGGGAAGATGGAATCCGTGATTACCGGGAAAAAAAGCGGTAATCGGGAGTTTTTCCTCTACCTCCAGTCTCTACATGACTCCTCACCCATTGGTCACAAGAAAATCTCAGATCCTTTGCAAATTCATCATACCCCATAAATCACAAGCTGCGGACAACCCCATCATGGCAGAACCTGTATCAGAAGAAATGCTCAACATTCCTCTTGAAAGGATCAGTCTCAATCCCCTTCAACCCCGCAAGCATTTTGACGAGTCAAAGATCATAGAGTTGTCCAAATCCATCGAAAACCAGGGAGTGATACAACCCCTGGTGGTTCGGGTCCATCCGGAACTTTCCGGTCACTACCAACTCGTTGCAGGGGAACGTCGGTTACGTGCTCTCAAGATGCTGGATTATCAGGAAATCCCTGTTTTGATCCGGAACATCAAAGACCACGATCTACTGGAAACTGCACTGCTGGAAAATATCCAACGGGAAAATCTGACACCGATGGAAGAGGCTCGAAGCTACCAAAACCTTCTCAGGGAACATGGCTATACCCAGGATAAGCTTGCGGAACGCATCGGAAAGGACCGGACCACCATTTCGAACCTGATCCGACTGCTGCAACTCCCGGAATCCATTCAAAATGATGTGGAATTGGGGAGAATGACTTCAGGTCATGCCCGAGCGCTGGTTTCCCTGCCTTCACAAGACCTGCAGTTGCTGTTGCGGAAACAGCTTCTTCAACAGGAATGGAGCGTCCGTGAAACGGAAAAACGTGTCCGACAAATCCTTGGAAAACTCCCCCAGGCCGGCATCAAGAAAAGTTTGGACGGATCTTCAGAAGAAAAGAAACAGATGCTGCTCAACCTTGAAGAAGATCTTCAGCGGCAACTTGGCACACGGGTTGGCATCCGTCATTCAGGAAAAAAGGGTGAAATCCGCATTCATTATCAAAACCTCGACGAATTCGACCGTCTCTACTCCCTCCTCAAATCCCGCTGATCGCATTCGATCTTGGCATAAAAAAAGCAGTTTAGTTTAAAGAACCGTCTTAAATTAGACTTAGAATCTTTTAGACCTTTTCGATAATTCCAAAGTCTCATCAGGATCATTCCTTCTCTGAGTTGAGATTCTGAGTTTTATAAAAAGGTCATGATGCATAGATCAATCATGATTGAATCCACCATAGAAAAAAAATACGATTTCACCTTAATGGTTTCTACTCTGCTGCTTTTGGGTTGGGGCACTGTGATGATTTACAGTACCAGTGCTCCCTTTGCCGAGATGCAGTATCAAAACAGTCATTTTTTTCTTCAGAAACACCTCGTTCATATCCTTCTTGGAATAGCAGTCCTCGCACTGGGTCTTAAAATCGATTACCACCTTTGGCAAAAATATGCTTCCTGGATGATGCTCGGCATGCTGCTGGTACTGATCCTGGTCTTGATTCCTGAAATTGGACACGAAGTCAAAGGAGGCCGACGTTGGCTGCGATTCGGCAGTATTGGATTTCAACCCGTTGAATTGTTAAAAATCGTCCTGATCATTTATGTAGCTGCTTACCTAGAACGGAAACAGGAAATGCTATCGTCCTTTTTCCGTGGTTTAACACCCAATTTCCTTGTCACGGGTTTCTTTCTTTTTCTAATCCTGCTCCAACCGGATTTCGGTTCGGTGATCCTGATTGCAACCACCGTGTTGATGATGCTTTATGTCGGAGGAGGAAGGCCCCTACATATTTTCGGAAGCCTAATCGGAATGGGCCTTATTGGCGGTTTTCTGATTGCCAGCCATAGTTATCGTGTTAAGAGAATTTTGGCTTTTCTCAATCCCTGGGAAGATCCATTGAATTCCGGATTCCAGATCATCCAATCTTACATCGCACTTGGAACAGGAGGTTGGTTTGGAAAAGGTTTGGGGGAAAGTCATCAGAAACTTTTCTTTCTTCCAGATGCCCACACCGATTTTATTTTTGCCGTCATTGGCGAGGAGCTAGGTTTTTTATGGGTTTTTGTGCTGGTTGGCATTTTTTCCTTGTTCATCTGGAGAGGATTTTGGATTTCCTGGAACGCTCCGGATCGATTCGGGAAATACCTTGCATTCGGATCGACCACCATTCTCAGCCTGCAAATCATCATCAACCTTTTTGTGGTTAGCGGACTTCTCCCGACCAAAGGACTCCCTTTGCCTTTCATCAGTTATGGAGGTTCAAATCTGCTTTCCACCTTGTTCCTTACAGGAATTCTGCTCAATATCAGTCACCAAATCATTCCTTATCAAACGCCCCCCGGAAAGCAATGAATGCTTTGCTGAACTGTTTCCCTGAAAAGATGCTCATCTCGAGTATGCTTTTCTTATGCATGACTGCGGGAAACCTTTTTTCAGCAACTCCGGAAACCTCAAAAGCTCCCCAAAAACAAGACGCTTCAACTCCTAAAAAGGGATTGAAGAATTTCCTCATCAGTGCACAGGAAAAAGAGGAATGGACGCGGCTGATGCTGGCCATCCAGAAAAGTGCGGATGCGGTGGAAAACCTTCTTGACGATGGCATCAGTCCCAACCTTAGAGGAAGAGAGTCGTTTCAGGGTTACACCCCCCTGATATTCGCATCAGAGATTGGAAGCCTGGAAACGGTTAAGCTCCTGATTGAACGGGGTGCAAGAATCAATGATTCCGATTCGGAAGGCCGTACTGCTCTTTTTCATGCCTCAGAGAATGGACACTCCAAAATTATTTCCCTTCTGGTTAAAAATGGTGCCAATCCCAATGCGGTCAGTGTTCACAATCGCACCCCATTGATGCAGGCAACAGTGAACCAACATCTCGAAGGGATGGAAATTCTGCTCAAGAATGGGGCCAATGTGGATCATCAGAATCATTTTGGCTTAACGGCTCTGATGTTAGGCGCACAGAATGGAGATCTGGATTCAGTCAAGAAACTGCTGCTTCATGGTGCTGAAATCAATACTGCCTCAAAAAATGGCTTCACCGCGCTTTTCATGGCAGTTCAGAACGGGCATGGAAAGTTGGTGAGTCTATTTGCCCGCTTCGGGGGGGAAGTTAATCAGAAAGAAAAAGAAACATTAAGAACGCCCCTGATTGTGGCTGCCATGGAAGGTCATACCCCGGTTGTCGAATTACTGTTATCCCTCAAGGCAGACCCTTCAGAATACGACGGAAGCGGCATGATACCGCTTCAGGGTGCTCTGAGAAGCAAACAATTTGAAACGGCCGAACTGCTGATCAAGGGAGGGAGTCCGGTTAATCACCAGGATCATCGGGGCCAGAATGTCCTTCACGATGCAACTGTGGCAGGCAATCTTGGACTGGTGAAAATGATCCTGGAAAAAAATGCTGATAGCAGCTCAAAAAATCAGCGCGGGGAAACTCCATTGATGCTTGCCGCCTCGGAAGGCCATCTTGAAATTGCACAGTTGCTTTTGAGATCCGGAGCTTCCCGGCTGATTAAAGATCGTTTTGGCCGAACCGCGTGGATGCATGCGATCGATGGCGGAAATGTAGAATTGGTCAAGTTGCTCGCAAAGGGCGGTTATCCGGCTTCCGAAAAGTTGATTTTTGCTGCCAGCAGGGGACACACCGAAGCCGTCGAAATCATGTTAAACCTCAATGCGGATCCGGATTCCCGTGATGAAAGGCAATGGAATGCATTAATGTGGGCGGCGAAAAACGGACATACTGCCACAGTCCAGCTTTTGCTTAAAACAGGCCTCGATATCAACTCAATGGGTTCCAAAAATTGGACCCCTTTGATGCTTGCTGCGGGGGGAGGTCATGCTGATACCGCGAGAGTTTTGCTTGAGTCGGGGGCCGATTACAGCATCCGTGATCAGGACCAATGGACTGCCTTGACCTGGGCTGCAATGAAAGGACATCTTCCTCTGGTTGAACTGATCCTGTATTTCGGTGCTTCAATCGACGAGAAAGGTTCCGATGGAGCAACTCCTTTGATCTGGGCAGCCTCCCAGGGGCATACTGATGTGGTTAAAATTTTATTGAATAAAGGAGCCAATCCTCTCATCGAGGATGATCATGGTAAGACTGCACTGGTACATGCATTACTGAAAAACCATCTGCAATCGGCACAGTTGCTTTATAAAGGTGGAGCCGATTTAAATATCAATCTGCTTTATGCAGCTAAGAGAGGATTTCCTGAAATGGTGACCTACCTTCTGAAACAAGGTGCGGATCACAGTTGGATCACCGAAAAACAGGAAACTCCTCTAATTCTGGCATCTTTGGCGAAGAATCATAAATGTGCGGAAATTCTCTTAAAACAAGGAGCAGATCCTGACTGGACCGACCAAAATTCGTTAAGTGCTTTAAATCATGCTGTGATGAATGGAGATTTAGAGATGGTTAATTTACTTCTGGTCCATTCTGCAGACCCAAACTCTACAGGGGCTCAAGGAAACACCTCATTGATGAATGCAGTTTCCCATGGATATCCATTGATTGCGCAAAAACTCTTGGAAAGCGGAGCGCAAGTTGATGCTGTCAACCAGAGCGGACAAACGGCAATAATGCTTGCTGCAGCCAAAGGGTACCGGGAAACCACGAAACTCCTTCACCAATATTCTGCCTCAATTGATACAAAAGATTTCAACGAGAGAAATCCTTTGATTCATGCGGCATCTAACGGAAAAAGTCTGGTCGTTCAGTATCTTCTTGAACAAGGAGCTGATTATCAGGTAAACGCCCTGGATCTTCAGGGAAATGGAGGAACTGCACTGATCCATGCTGCCAGGGGCGGGCACCTCGATGTTCTACGTCTACTGCTGAAAAAAAGTGTGAATCTCAACGAGGTTGAACTGACAAAAAGACGTACTGCTCTGATGGAAGCCTCTGTTCGTGGGCACAGGGAAAGTGTCTTGTTCCTTTTGGATCAAGGGGCAGAGATGAATCTGAAGGATTTTAAAGGGCAGACTGCTTTAGGTTTGGCAGTTTCCCGGGGGCATCTGGAAATAAGCAAGGATCTCCTTTTCCGCGGTGCCAGCATTCAGGAAAAAGACCGAAATGCCAATAATCTTCTACACCATGCGGCCGGCAACGGAGATATTCCGATGATTGAAATGTTGCTGGGATCCGGTATTTCAAAAGATGCCGTCAACCGAGACGGTCATACACCTTTGATGCTCGCGTTGAAAAGAGACCATTCAGAAACAATCCCGTTGCTCCGCTGATCTCAGGAAGAAAAAAAATCTCTCAACTTCCGCGATTCCACCAATTGAGTACGAGCTTCTGTTCACGATCCAAAAAATCAGCCTCTTGGATTTTGCCTGCACCAAAACCCAACCGGAGATAGTGGAGCTTCGCAAGCATTTCCTGAAAACTTTCACTCTGACTCCACCCACCCTCATTTTTTTGGACCAGTTGGTCATATTCCTCTTCGGAAACCTCAATTGGGTTTTGGATCGCGTAAGGAGTCAGGTTGATCATCGATGAATACAGGATAAGATAGGTTTGTCAAAGCTTAGACTCCCTCTTCAATCAGTGCAAGCAACTCATTAAAGAGTGATCGATGAATCTTTCCAAAAAACAAAATATCAAAGTCTGGTGGGTGATTCCATCTTCCGGAATCCTGATCGGTCTGAATGCGCCGGGGTTTGGAACTGAGTGGGTCGGATTTATTTCTTTAATCCCCCTGGTTTGGCTTTTGGAAAAAACCTTCCTGAATCCGAATCTATCCCAGAAGAAAAAACTTTTCCTAAGTCTACTATTCTGCTGGTTGAGCGCCGGAATCGGATCCTCTATTGGAGCTTATTGGATCACGCACAGTGCTCATGTTTTCGGTCACCTTCCCTGGTTTGGGGCTGTCTCAGTAACGTTTATCGGTTACGGACTCGAAGTAGGACTGCTGCTTTGGATTGCGTTGGCTGGTCCATTGGTGATCCTCCGTCATGGACTTCAATGGGGAATGCCTTTAAGGATTTTATGGTTCGTCGTTGTCGACTCCAACGCTCCTCGTTTGATCGACTGGAATTTTGGCGGACTGACATTGAATGGTTTCCCTTGGGTGGAACAGGCAGCAGATCTTGTCGGTTCCTCAGGGTTAAGTCTTTTCATGATCAGCACCAACCTTCTCATAGCTGCATGGTTTGCCCCGGAACACAACAAATCCAACATCCCGATGCTGAAAAGCTTGAGCATCTGTACCGGAATGCTCTTTCTGGCAGCAGCAGGATACGGAATGATCAAACAAGACTCCCTCAGGAAGACTTCCAGTACCGAAAAATCCTCTCAAAAAATTTGGATCGGTTGGGTCCAGCCGAATTTTTCCCTTCAGGATCTTGCCTCCAATCCTGATCTTGCCCATTCGGAACGCAGACAGAATCTTGATTCATTGTTTAAGGATTCTGAAGCACTACTCAGGTCCTATCCCCAGGAAAGCGGGTTGCCTAAATTAATCGTCTGGCCCGAATCCGTCTATCCCGATCCCTTCTTCAAAAAAGATCTATCCCGGAAAAGGGTTTTGCAATGGGCAGAAAAACATCAAACCTCCATTTTGCTTGCCTCGATTGACTGGGAAATGGGAAAAACAGGTCCCAGTTTTTTTGGAATCTCAGTAATGGTCGGACCGAATGGTAAAATCATTGGCAGATATAACAAAATCTTTCTCATTCCATTTGGGGAAACTTTACCCTTTTCAGAATGGTTCCCTGAAATCGCTGAATGGTTAAGAAAAGAAATCAGGAA
>ENA-OSEY01000040-OSEY01000040.1-marine-metagenome-genome-assembly--contig:-NODE-40-length-88496-cov-4.632873_pt1 | contig 88496 bp, 79 predicted proteins | sample MGYA00248465_ERZ534230 | MGnify/ENA primary metagenome ERZ534230 (study PRJEB26409, sample SAMN06344110) | marine metagenome | isolation source: Sea water from surface | place: Atlantic Ocean:Southern... | reverse complement strand
CTGGGTGATGTCGGCTCACCGCAACTCCTTCTGGCGCTGGCCGGCCTTCTAGTCATGGCCGGGCTTCAGGCGCGCGGCATCCGTGGCGGCATCCTTATCACGATACTTGGCCTCAGCCTGATCGGCTGGGCGACCGGCCTTGCCGAGTTCGGCGGCATCGCATCGGCGCCGCCGGTGGCCAGTGCCGCCTTCTCGCTCGATTTCTCGATGGTCAGCAGCTTTGCCTTCCTGTCGGTCGTCTTCGTGCTGTTTTTCCTCGATTTCTTCGACACCACCGGAACGCTGACCGGCATCGCCGACATCGCCGGCAAGCGCCGCGCCGACGGCAGCATCGAGAATCTGGACCGTGCCGTCATAGCTGACACCGGCGCCTCGGTCGTCGGCAGCCTGCTCGGCACCTCCAGCATGACGACCTATCTTGAGAGCGCTACCGGCATCCGTGCCGGCGGGCGCACCGGACTGACCGCGCTGACCGTGGCGGCGCTGTTCCTGCTGTGCCTGTTCTTCCAGCCGCTGTTCGCCTCGATCCCCGGCTTTGCGACGGCACCGGCGCTTGTCTTTGTGGCGGCCGGGTTTCTCGCGCCGCTCGCCGGGATTGACTGGGACGATCTCGCCACCATTGTTCCGGTGATGCTGATGGCCGTGATCATGCCGCTCACATTCTCGATCGCGGCCGGTATCGCCATCGGCTTTCTCGCCTATGTGGTCATCCGGCTGATTTCCGGACGGGCACATGAACTGAACGCCGGCACGCTGGTCATTACGGTATTCGGCATGCTGTGGCTGGCCACACCCTTGCTTGGCAGCTAGACATCAAGCACCGCCAAGCGCCGCATCGATCAATGATTGTGCCGCCTCGCGCGACATGATCACCGCATAGCCGTCACCTGGCCCGGCATTGATCCGGACCGTGCCGCCCGCAGCGAGATTGGACGTGCCAATCAGCCTGCCCGGGGCCATCTGCAGCCCGTCGAGTGGCCATTTCAGCCCGGTCGAGCTGTGGAATGCCTGAACGCCGAGCGGCCAGACCGAGACCCTATTATGCGGCTCAGCCTCAAAGGCAATGTCACCCCTGAGCCGCAGCACCAGATCCGTCTCGCCAACCAGCATCACCGGCCGATCGTGCGAAAGGGCGGTTAGCGCATGCATGGCGGCGAGCGTGTGATCAAGCCTGCCTTCAAGGAAGCCGAGACCGACGATCAGCGGCGCGTGGATTCTCGACAGGCATTTCTCGAAATCCGTGTCGTCCTGACCGGCCAGCGGCAATTTTGGCAGGTCATCCGGCAAGGGTCCGGCAGAATCCATGTCGCCAATGACCAGGTCCGGCCGCCTGCCGATCTTCAGCAACGCATCCGCCCCGCCATCGGCCGCGATCAGCGGCCATGAGCCGGGAAGCGCCTCAAGCGCCGGGCCGATTTCGACCGGAGCCGCGCCAACAAGAACAACCGGACGGTCATATCTCAGCATGTCTTCATGTTCAGCCATGACTGCAAACCTGCCGGTTTCACACGACGCGTGCAAGCAGGCAGGCCATGAAATGCCCGGATATAGTTGTGAACGACCTGATAATTTGAAACCTTTCCAAATTAGGGGTTGTGACTAAAGTTAGATGCGCCTAATTATGGGTGATGAACCGTGATATCGAAGAAGAGGCGGCCGGCGTTTCCGAAGTGGAGACCGGCAGGACAGAAGGTGGCGCGCATGCCGTCACCGTGGCTTCGATACTTGCGCCGGCAATTATTGCCGCGGTTCTGATGCTGACGGCCGACAGCGAGCTTCTCGACATCATCTTCGCCTCGATTGCTGATGCCTATCTTCAGGTCAGCACATTTGTCGCGGCTACCTTCCTGATCATCTACGGACTTGAGCGCGCGTTGAATATCGACGCCACGGCAATGCTGCGGCGCGACTCGATCTGGCAAGTACCGGTCGCTGCCGGCCTCGGCGCACTCCCCGGATGCGGCGGTGCGATCATCGTGGTGACGCAATATGTCACCGGGCGGCTGTCCTTCGGCGGGGTTGTGGCGGCGCTGACCGCGACCATGGGCGACGCCGCCTTCCTTCTGATCGCGCAGGAGCCCCTGACCGGGCTTGCCATGGTGGTGCTCGGCTTCACCGTCGGCACGCTGAGCGGCTGGGTCATCAATGCCATTCATGGCGGCGATTTCCTGCGGAGCAGCGCCACCAGGCCCGATGCCGAGATAAATGCCGAGCATGACGATGCCTCGACACCGCTCCTCGACCGGATCTGGCTGGTGATCCTCGCCCCCGGCATGGTGCTGGCCGGCCTCGTCGCCTTCCAGTTCGATGTCGACGAGATGTTCGCCACCGACATGCTGCAGCAGCCCGCGACCCTTCTGGGTGTGGTCGGCGGTGTGCTTGCGCTGAGCATGCGCCTTGCGCCGCGCTTTGGCGTGAAGGGCGACGCTGCCTTCTCCGCCGGCGGCGGACTTGTCAGGCGCACCATCTCCGATACCAATTTCGTCACCGTCTGGGTGATCTTCGCCTATCTGGTGTTCGAACTTTCGGTCTATTTCCTCGGGCTCGACCTGAAGGCCGTCTTTGACGGCTGGGCCCTGTTCACGCCGATGATCGCCGTGCTTCTCGGCTTCCTTCCGGGATGCGGGCCGCAGGTTCTGGTCACCACCATGTATCTGTCCGGCATCATCCCGCTGTCGGCGCAGATTGGCAACGCGCTCAGCAATGACGGCGACGCGCTGTTCCCGGCCATCGCCATCGCCCCGAAGGTCGCCATCGTCGCGACCCTCTATTCGGCGGTGCCGGCGATTATCCTCGCCTACGGCTGGATGTTCTGGATGGAATAGGCCCGCCGCAGCGGACCTTTCCCCTATTCTTCCCTGAAGGCCGTCGCCAGTGATTTCTGGATCGGTGTCATGATCTAGTTCATCACCGTGCGCTTGCCTGCAGCGCCCCCGATGCGGACTGGAATGTTCATGTCCAACAACTCGCAAGGTTAAGGGTCAGGTCACCAGAGCAAGAATAGGCGTTAGTCAGCTGATTTTTCGTAAAGAACTCAGGCAGAAAGCGATCCTTTTCAGGTCGAAAATTCGCATTCGCTCGAGAAGTGTTTCTATTCCGTTAAATGCTGATTCTTCATTCGGAACCTGGTTGCGAGGGGGCGATGGCTGCCTCGATGCGGTTGAACTGCGCCATCAGCTGGTCGCGGGAACCATCTGGAAGTGCGGCCATGATCTCAGCTTCAAAACTGGCGGCGAGGGCGGACAATTCCGATGCCAGTGCCGTTCCACTCGTGGTCAGCGCCAGCTTCACAAGCCGCCGGTCATCCTGGTTAACAAGTTTGGATACATAGCCGCGCGCAGCCAGTCGCTGTACCGCGCGGGTAACCCGCGCCCGGTCCATATCGACACGGGTGAAGATATCCCGCACCGAAATCTCGGTCTGCTGTGTCAGATGCACAAGCACCCGCCACTCAGCCACGCTGATGTCGTAGCGCTGCTCATATTGCGCCGCCAGCGCCCGGCTCAACGCCGTTGCCAGCCGTGCCGCACGGTAGGGAAGAAAAGCGTCGAGCGCCAGCGTCGCACCCTCGCCGGCTTGCTGTGCCTTCATGCTGCTGCTTTCACTCACGCCCGATGGCCTCCCCTGCCCGTATGCCCCCGCAAGCCTCTTGCGAGACGATGGCGGCGAATCTCTTTGACAATCATTTCATTTGAAATGAATATGAAAGCATCGTCAAGACGGGAGGCCAGAATGACGTCCGCAACGACACCCGAAATGATGCCGGGGTTCGGCAATGACTTCGAGACAGAGGCGCTTCCCGGTGCCCTGCCGCAAGGTCAGAATTCGCCGCAGAAATGTGCTTACGGGCTCTATGCCGAGCAGTTGAGCGGGTCGCCCTTCACCGCGCCTCGGTCAACAAACGAGCGGTCCTGGCTCTATCGCATCCGACCGTCGGTGCGCCATGGCGGGCGCTATGCGAAGATCGATGTGCCGCTGTGGAAGACCGCGCCCGACGGCGATCCGAACGACCTGCCACTCGGCCAGTACCGGTGGAACCCGCTTCCTGTCCCCTCCGCGCCGACCGACTTCATCGACGGCATGCGCACCATGACCAGCACCGGCGACGCGCGCCAGCATGTCGGCATGGCGTCCCATATCTATGCGGTCACCGCCAGCATGACCGACCGCGTGCTGGTCAATGCCGATGCCGAAATGCTGATCGTGCCGCAGGACGGCGAGATCGAGATCTTCACCGAAATGGGCCGGATGCAGGTGGCGCCGGGCCATATCGCCGTGGTGCCACGTGGCATGATAGCGAAATACAGCCTCGCCGGCGATCACGCCCGCGGCTATGTCTGTGAGAATTACGGGGCGAAATTCACCCTTCCCGACCGCGGCCCGATCGGCGCCAACTGCCTCGCCAACCCGCGCGATTTCAAGACCCCCGTCGCCGCCTTCGAGGATAGCGACACCCCGCATGACCTGGTGATCAAATGGTGCGGCGGCTTCCATGTCACCCGCATCGGCCACTCACCGCTCGACGTGGTTGCCTGGCATGGCAACTACACGCCCTATTGCTACGACCTGTCGACCTTCTCGCCGGTGGGCGCCATAGCCTTCGACCATCCGGACCCATCGATCTTCACCGTGCTGACCGCCCCGTCCGAGACCGCGGGCACGGCGAACATCGATTTCGTTATCTTCCCGCCACGCTGGATGGTGGCTGAAAACACCTTCCGGCCACCCTGGTACCACCGCAACATCATGTCCGAATTCATGGGGCTGATCACCGGCCAGTACGACGCCAAGGAAGAAGGCTTCGTTCCCGGCGGGGCCAGCCTTCACAACATGATGCTGCCGCACGGCCCCGACCTCGACGCCTTCGAAAAGGCCAGCAATGCCGAGCTGAAGCCGGTGAAGCTGTCGAGCACCATGGCCTTCATGTTCGAGACCAGGTTCCCGCAGCAGGTAAGCCGGTTTGCAGCCGAGACAGACAGTCTCCAAAACGACTATATCGATTGCTGGGCGGGCCTCGACCGCAGGTTCGACGGCACCCCAGACCCGAAATGAACATCAGGATCAACACACGGCAGGCATAAGAGAGGACACCCCGATGAAACTCGCAACCCTCAATGACGGCAGCCGCGACGGCAAGCTCGTCGTCGTCAGCCGTGACCTTGCGCGCTATGCCGCGGCGGCAAATATCGCCCAGACCATGCAGGCGGCACTGGAGGGCTGGGAGAGCATTGCCCCGCGCCTGCAGACCCTGTCCGACACACTGAACAGCGGCGAGATCGGCGGCGAGCCGTTCGATCAGGAGGCGGCGCATTCGCCCCTGCCTCGCGCTTATCAGTGGGCCGACGGATCTGCCTATGTTAACCATGTGGCGCTCGTCCGCCAGGCACGCGGGGCTGAAATGCCGGAGAGTTTCTGGACCGACCCCCTGATGTATCAGGGCGGGTCCGATGATTTCCTGCCGCCACGCGCGCCGATCAGGATTCCGGATGAAAGCTGGGGCATCGATATGGAGGCCGAAATCGCCGTCGTCACCGGCGATGTGCCGATGGGGATTGATGAGGCAGGCGCGACCGAGCTTATACGGCTTGTCATGCTGGTGAACGACGTCTCGCTCCGCAACCTGATCCCAAGTGAGCTTGCCAAGGGGTTCGGCTTTTTCCAGTCGAAACCTTCCAGCGCCTTTTCGCCCGTCGCGGTTACGCCGGACGAGCTTGGCGATGCCTGGAAGAACAGCGTTCTTCACCGCGTGATCGAAGTCGATCTAAACGGCACACCGCTTGGCAGGGCCGATGCCGGCACCGACGCCACCTTCAGTCTGGCGCGCCTGATTTCGCATGCCGCAAAATCCCGTAACCTGAAGGCGGGCGCGATCATCGGATCGGGCACCATTTCCAACCGCGACGCCGATGGTGGCCCCGGTCGGCCTGTGGCGGATGGCGGCAGGGGCTATTCCTGCCTTGCCGAAATCCGTATGGTGGAGACCATCCTGAACGGCAAGCCGTCGACCCCCTTCATGCGGTTTGGCGACCGTGTCGGGATCGAAATGCATGATGATGACGGCGCCAGCATTTTTGGGCGCATCGACCAGATAGTGGAAGATTCGAATGGCTAAGAAATTCGCCTCGCAAGGCGACATGTCAGACAAGACCATCAGCTTCACCGAGATTGGGCGCGACCTCTGGGCCTTTACCGCCGAAGGCGACCCCAATACCGGTGTCATTATCGGCGATGACAGCGTCATGGTTATCGACGCGCAGGCGACACCGCGGCTTGCCGACATGGTGGTCGAGAAGATCCGCACCGTCTCCGACAAGCCGATCAAGCATGTTGTGCTCTCGCACTATCATGCAGTGCGCGTGCTGGGCGCCTCGGCCTATGACGCTTCGGAGATCATCGCCTCGGAGACCTGTCACGCCATGATCCACGAGCGCGGGCAGGAAGACTGGGACAGCGAGTTTGCGCGCTTCCCGCGCCTGTTCGAAGGGCATGAGAGCATTCCTGGCCTCACCTGGCCGACCCAGACCTTCCGCGAGAAGATGACACTTCATCTCGGCAAGCGCCGTGTGGAGTTGATGTTCCTTGGCCGTGCCCACACTGCCGGCGACATCGTCGCCTTTGTCCCGGACGAGCAGGTCATGTTCACGGGCGACATCGTCGAGTACCATTCGGCCTGCTATTGCGGTGACGGCCATTTCAATGACTGGGGCGGCACGCTTGACCGCATCGCCGGTTTCAACCCCGCCGCCATCGCGCCTGGCCGGGGCGACGCGCTGGTCGGCGAGGCGATGGTGTCGGCAGCCATCGCGAGCACCCGTGATTTCGTCGACAGCACCTATCGCCCGGCGGCCATGGTCGCGGCGAAGGGTGGCGGCCTGAAAGACGCCTGGGATGCGGTGCGTGAGGCCTGCGATCCGAAATTCTCGGATTACGCGATCTACGAGCATTGCCTGCCCTTCAATGTCGCCCGCGCCTTTGATGAAGCGAAGGGCATCGACACTCCGCGTATCTGGACCGCGGAGCGCGACATGGACATGTGGAACGCGTTGCAGAACGGCTGACGAGGCCGCCCGAGGAAAGAGATGGCAAGATACCAGTACGAGCCTTTCCCCTATGTGACCCCGCCAGAGCTTGCGGGCGACGGATCCACCGGCGCGCCGGTGATCATCGTCGGCGCCGGCCCGATCGGGCTTGCCGCCGCGATCGACCTTGCCACCCACGGCGTCGCCAGCATCGTCGTCGACGACAACAATGTCGTATCAGTGGGCAGCCGCGCCATCTGCTGGGCCAAGCGCAGCCTCGAGATTTTCGACCGGCTGGGGATCGGCGAGCGGATGCTTGCCAAGGGCGTCACCTGGAAGCTCGGACGTGTCTATCGTGGTGACGAGGAGGTCTATAATTTTGACCTTCTGCCGGAGGACGGGCATCGCTTCCCAGCCTTCATCAACCTGCAGCAATATTATGTTGAGCAGTATCTGGTCGAGCGCTGCGCCGATTTTCCCGATCTGATCGACCTGCGTTTCAAGAACCGCGTCTTGTCGGTTGGCCAGGATGAAACAGGCGCCTATGCCGAGATCGAGACACCTGACGGCAGCTACCGCCTGACCGGCGACTACCTGCTGGCCTGCGACGGGGCCAACAGCCGTATCCGCCGCCAGTTCGGGCTCGATTTCGAGGGCCGGCATTTCGAGGAACGCTTCCTGATCGCCGATGTCGAGATGGAGGCCGATTTCCCGTCCGAGCGCTGGTTCTGGTTCACCCCGACGTTCCACCCCGGGCAGTCGGCGCTTCTCCACAAGCAGCCGGACAATATCTATCGTATCGACCTGCAGCTCGGCCCCGAGGCCGACCCCGAAGTCGAGAAGCAGCCGGAGGTGGTGATCCCGCGGATCGAGAAGGTGGTCGGCGGGCGTCCCTTCAAGCTCGACTGGGTCAGCGTCTATTCCTTCAACTGCCGCCGCATCGACAGGTTCGTCCATGACCGGGTGATCTTCGTCGGCGATTCCGCGCATGTGGTCTCGCCCTTCGGCGCGCGTGGCGGCAATGGCGGCATACATGATGTCGACAATCTGTGCTGGAAATTGGCTCGGGTAGTGCGCGGGGAATCTGACGAATCACTGCTCGAAAGTTATAATACCGAGCGGGTGCATGGCGCTGACGAGAACATCAGCAATTCCAGCTGGACATCTCGGTTTATGTCTCCGGAACCAGGTGTCGAAATGGCCTTCCGAAACGCGGCGCTGAGCCTCGCCGTGGATACGCCCTTTGCGCGCCGGGTGGTCAATGCCGGCAGGCTGTCGGTGCCTTGCCGCCTGACGGACAGCGCGCTGAACAGCGCCGATGATACAGGCCTCGACGTGCCGCAGGAGATCGGTATGGTGGCGCTGGATGCGCCGTTGACGGCACCGGACGGAAGCCCCACCTGGCTGATGCGCCAGCTTGGCGGCGGTTTCGCCTGCCTTGTGACTGGTGATGCCGACCTCGATGACGCAGCAGTGCCGGAGGGCATCAAACTTGTCCGCATTGGTGCCGGCGGCTTCGCCGATGCCGAGGGCAAGGTGGCTGAACGCTACGGCAGCGCGGTCTACCTCGTTCGCCCTGACCAGCATGTGGCGGCCCGTTGGACAGCCCCCGATGCGGCAGATATCGCCGCCGCAATGGCCTACTGTACCGCGCGTGTCGCCGCTTAACGGAGGGAGCGATGGCACTGAACACGGATTTCAACCTCGGCGCGGATAGCGACAGGCTGTTCAACGAGCTGCTCGGCGCCCATGACGGGCTGGACCGCGAGCAGTCGGAACAGCTGAATGCCGGGCTGATCCTGATACTGATGAATCATATCGGCGAGCCGGAGGTGATCCGCGAGGCCATTGCCCGCGCCCGCGCCGCGCTCGAGCGCTGACAGCCCGGAGGAAAACCATGGCAGACGTGACCATCTATGATTATTGGCGGTCTTCGGCGAGTTACCGTGTGCGGATAGCACTGAATCTCAAAGGCATCGAATTTAAAAGCGTGCCGGTAAATCTTCTTGATGGCAGCCATCAGACCAAGGAGCACCGCCAGCGCAACCCTCAAGGGTTCGTTCCGGCACTGGCCATCGACGGCATGATGATGACGCAGTCACTTGCCATCATCGAATATCTCGATTGGCGCATGCCACAGCCTCCCCTTATTCCTGCCGATCCAGCAGATGCAGCTCGACTTCGTGCCATCGCTTATGCCATCGCTATGGATACGCATCCGATCTGCAATCCCAGTGTCGTGGCACATCACGCAGCCGCCTTTAACGGCAATGCTGAAGACAAGGCAGACTGGATGAGGTACTTTATCGACAAGGGACTAAGCGCCGTGGAGGCGCTTGCCGACCACCCTATGACAGGCACGTTTCTGCATGGTAAGAAGCCGGGCCTGGCAGATATCGTCCTTGTGCCGCAGCTCTACAACGCAAGACGTTGGGGCGTCGCTCTTAAAAACATGCCGCGCCTTGTCGCTGTCGAGGAGGCCTGCCTTAGCCTGGCCGCCTTTATGGCGGCGGCCCCGGAATCTGTCAGACCGGCAGACGGCTGAGTTAGCTTCAGTAGATGTTCCGCATCATTCTATTCACGCCGCAGATACCGCCGAACACCGGCAACATTATCCGGTTGTGCGCAAATACCGGTGCCGACCTGCATCTCGTCGAACCACTTGGGTTCACCCTCGACGCCAAGTCCTGCCGGCGGGCCGGTCTCGACTATCACGATCTGGCGAATGTCGCAAAACATGAGAACCTCAAAAACTGCCTCTTAGCGCTTGGAAAACCACGCCTGTTTGCGGTGACCAAGTTTGCTACCCAGCGTTATGTAAGTCCACGTTTTGTGGCCGGCGACGCGTTTCTTTTCGGTGCCGAGACCACTGGTCTTCCCACCGCCATTCATGACGACCTCGAAGATTCGCAAAAAATCAGCCTGCCAATGATTGGCGGCAATCGTAGCCTGAATCTAAGCAATGCCGTCTCAATCATCATCTATGAGGCCTGGCGTCAGTGTGATTTTCAGGGAATGGCGCCAACTGTGCCAAGCAAGGAATATCAACAAGTATGACCCGTTCAAACATTCCAATTGATGGCCCCCTACAACTCCACCGTCACAAGGCTGAGCCGCCGGAAGACGGCCAAATGGTGCAGCTCGCTGAAGATCTTGTTTGGTACCGGTTCCGGATGCCGTTCAGGCTCAACCATATCAATCTTTTCGCAATGGAAACTAAAGATGGGTGGCTGCTAATTGACTCCGGTATTAACAATCAAGACACGAAATTACAGTGGGATTTTATCTTGCCAAAGTTAAGGGCCAGACGCCCGGTAGTAGGCATCCTAATTACTCATCATCACGGAGATCATATTGGATATGCGGGACAGCTAGCGAAACGCACAAATGCACCGATTTTTATTAGCCAGATTGAGCATGATATAGCTTTGAACGCGCTCGAAATGAGCGACGAGAATTATGGTGATATGATAGCGAGTGCATATCTGAATTACGGTCTTCCTGAAGAAATTATTGAAAGAAACAGAGAAGTCGGAAACTACTTTAAAAAACTCGTTGGGCCCCTGCCCAATATGCAGATCATAAATGCTGGTCAAACTATCAAGACTATTGCTGGCGAATGGACAGTCCGTCTGGATGCTGGGCATTCACCAGCACATTTGGGGCTTTTCGATGAGGAGCGAAAACTATATCTGGCGGTAGATTTCCTGCTCGGCCGCATCTCACCCAATATATCTGTCAGTCTTCGAGAGCCGGATAGCGACGTCTTAGTTCAATATTATGACTATCTCAGTGGCTTGGAATGGTTGACACCTGAATGGTTAATTATCTGTGGTCATGATTGGCATTATTTCGACGGCGCGCGCCGTGCGCGCCAACTGATTACACATCACAACCACCGCCTCGAACAGCTCGTTAATATTGATGAACCACAAACTACAGCAGACGCAATTACAACGCTGTTTCCCATGGAGCTAACTGACCATGAGATTTATTTCGCTAGTCGTGAGGCGCGAGCACATCTAAACCACCTGGTGACACGAGGAGAATTATGGCGTGAGAACAGCAATGGCATAGCCGTTTTCAGCCGGACAGGCACCTAACGCTGCGTCGCTTGCCACAATTGACAGCCCAATGGCAGTCCGGCACAACCGACTGAATTCATCATGTTGAGGTGGCGAGATGAGCGACGACTATAAATTCGATACGCTGAGCCTGCATGCGGGCCATGTTCCCGACGCGCAGCACGGATCGCGCGCGGTGCCGATCCACCAGACGACCTCCTATGTCTTCCGCGACAGCGAGCATGCGGCAGCACTCTATAATATGGAGCTCGGCGGCCATCTCTATACGCGCATCTCGAACCCCACCGTGGCCGTCCTCGAACAGCGGGTCGCCGCACTCGATAATGGTGTCGCCGCAACCGCGACGGCATCCGGCATGGCGGCGCTGACCACAGCGGTGATGACCATCTGCTCGTCCGGCGACCATATCGTTGCCTCTTCGCGTATGTATGGCGCCAACATCAATCTTCTGGAAAACACCCTGCCGCGTTTCGGCATCACCACCACCTTTGTCGCGCCGGATGACCTGGCAGCCATCGAGGCGGCGATCCAGCCGAACACCAAGATCATCTTCGGCGAGGTAATCGGCAATCCGGGCCTTGATGTGATGGATGTTGCGGCGGTTGCCGAAATCGGCAAAAAGGCACATGTGCCGCTGATGCTAGACTGCACCTTCAACACGCCATGGCTGCTGAAGCCGATCGCTCTTGGCGCCAACATCATCATCCATTCGCTGACGAAATGGATGGGCGGGCACGGCATCGCCATTGGTGGCGCTGTGGTTGACGGCGGCAATTTCCACTGGGGCAATGATGACCGCTTCCCGACCATTGCCGGTCCGCATTACGCGATGAACGAGATCAACTTCCACGAGGAATTCGGCCCAGCCGCCTTCACCGCCAAATTCCGCGCCGAGGGCATGTATAATTTCGGCCCGTCCATGTCGCCGACGAACGCCTTCCACATCCTGCAGGGAATCGAGACGCTGCCGCTGCGCATGCAGAAGCATATGGACAATACCGCCGCCATGCTGGAATTCCTGAGCGGGCATGACGCCGTCGCCTGGGTCAAGCATCCGACGCTCCCCGACCACCCCAGCCACGAGCTGGTGAAGAAGATGCTGCCGAAAGGGGCGGGGTCGATCATCGTCTTCGGGCTGAAGGGCGGCCGCGACGCCGGCAAGGCCTTTATCGAGGCTGTCGAGCTGTCCTCGCATCTGGCGAATGTCGGCGACGCGAAGACGCTTGTGATCCATCCGGCGAGCACCACCCATTCGCATATCTCGGCCGAAGCCATGGTCGAGGGCGGCCTGTCCGACGACATGATCCGCCTGTCAGTCGGGCTCGAGGATATCGCCGACATTACAGCCGATTTCGAGATCGGGTTCCGGGCCGCGGCGCGTGTCGCCGCAAAGGCCGCGGAATAGCGCGCACTGGAGGCTGGCATGAAACACGAACTCGACGGTGCAAACATCCATATCGCGACCGGCGGGCTGGATTTCGATCCGACCAAGCCTGTGCTGGTGTTCATCCATGGAAGCGGCCAGAGCCATCTGACCTGGGTGCTGCAAACCCGCTATTTCGCGCATCGCGGCTTTGCCGTTCTGGCACCTGACCTTCCGGGCCACGGCCTGTCGGGCGGCGCGCCGCTGACCAGCATCGGCGACATGGCCGACTGGATCGACGGCCTGCTGGCCAGCCTCGGCGTGGCACAGGCGACGCTGGTCGGCCATTCGCAAGGTGTTCTGGTCGCGCTGGAGACCGCAAGCCGCCATCCCGAGCGTGTCGCCGCGCTGACACTGATCGCCGGCGCGATGGCCATTCCGGTGAATGACGCGCTGATCGAGATGTCGCAGTCGGCGCCGGAAAAGGCGTTTCGGATGATGACAAGCTGGGGCCATGGCCCGGGCGCGCACAAATTCGACAACACCCAGCCGGGGCACGCTTTCCTCGGATATGGTCGTCGGGTGATGGCGCAGAATGACGGGGCCGCGCTTCATGCCGACCTTGTCGCCTGCAACAGCTATGACGGCGGCAAGGACGCCGCCGCATCGGTGACCCAGCCAAGCCTGTGCCTTCTGGCCGGCAAGGACAAGATGACGCCGGTGAAGTTCGGCCGCAAGATGGCCGAGCAGATCAGCGGCGCCCAATGCCATGTGTTCGAGCGCGCCGGCCATTTCCTGCCGGCGGAGTTCCCCATCGAGGTCAATGACGCCATGGCCGCGTTCCTGTCGCGCTAGGCGCGGAACCGGCCCGACAGCAGAGGTAGAACATGTCCACAGACGGATTCAGCAAGATTGCCGTGATCGGCGCGGGCACCATGGGAAGCGGCATCGCCGCGCAGATCGCCAATGCCGGGCATGAAGTGATGCTTCTTGACCTGCCGGCACGCGAGGGCGCCGACAAATCGCCGGCCGAGATGGCGATCGACCGGCTGATGGCATCGGACCCGCCGCAGCTGATGCACAAGCGCAATGCGGGCCGCATCGTCACCGGCACGATCAGCGACGATTTTGGCAAGCTCGCCGAATGCGACTGGATCATCGAGGCCGTTGTCGAGCGGCTCGACATCAAGAAGGACCTCTATGCGCGGCTCGACGCCACCATCGGGCCGGACTGCATCGTCAGCTCCAACACCTCTACCATCCCGATCAGCCTTCTGGTCGAGGATATGCCGACCGCGTTCCGCAAGCGGTTCGCCATCACCCATTATTTCAATCCGGTGCGCTATATGCGCCTCCTGGAGCTTGTCCGCGGCACCGATACCGATCAGGCGGTGATCGACCGGCTGGCCGATTTCAACGACCGTGTCCTCGGCAAAGGCGTGGTGCGCTGTGCCGATACGCCGGGCTTCCTCGGCAACCGGGTCGGCGTGTTCGCGCTGCAGGCCGGGATCGACGAGGCCATGCGCAACAAGCTGACAGTCGAACAGGCCGATGCGCTGATGGGCCGCCCCATGGGCATTCCGAAGACGGGCGTGTTCGGCCTCTATGACCTGATCGGGATCGACCTGATGGTCGATGTCGTCGCCTCGCTTCGCAGCATCCTTCCCGAGGGTGACGCCTTCCACGCCATCGGCGGCAAGAACGAGATGATCAGCGCGATGATCGCCGACGGCTATACCGGCGACAAGGGCCTGGGCGGCTTCTACATGACAGGCGATGACGGGACCGAACTGGCGCGCCCGCTGAGCGGTGCCGGCGAAGCCCTGAAGGCGCCACGCGCCCGTGACAAGGCGCTTCCCGATGCCGCGATCCGCGCCGCCGACGCGGCTGCCTCACGGGGGGAACCGCTTCTCGAAATCATCGCCGGAAATGATGATTGCGCCCGTTTCTGCCGCCGTGTGCTGGCTCGCGTCCTGGCCTACGCCGCCAGCCTTGTGCCGGAAGTCACATCCTCGCCGCAGGATATCGACGATGCCATGAAACTTGGCTTCAACTGGCAACGTGGCCCGTTCGAAATGATCGATGCCATCGGCCATGAACGCATGGCGGAACTCTTCGCCGAAGCCGGTGTCGAGACGCCGGCCGTGCTGACCGAGGGCGGTGAGTTCTACCGCGCCGAAGGCAAGACGCTCGAGGTGCGGCATGCCGGCGGCGGCTATCATCCGGTCAGCCTTCCCGAAGGCGTCATGCGTTTCCACATGACCCGCCGTACCCTGACCCCGATCACCGCCAACAATTCGGCCAGCCTGTTCGCGCTGGAGGGTGACCTGCGGCTTGTCGAGTTCCATTCCAAGGCGAATGCGCTGACCGATGAATCGATGGAGATCGTTGCCGCAGCCGCAGCCGACCACGGCAAGGGCATCATCATCCACAACGACGCGCAGCATTTCTCGGCAGGCGTCGACCTGAACGCCTTCCGCGCCTATATCGAGGCGGAGGACTGGGACGGGATCGACGGATTTCTCGACCGCTTCCAGAAAGCTGTCTGCGCGCTGAAATACACGCCGGTGCCGGTTGTCGGCGCCCCCTCCGGCCTTGCTGCCGGCGGCGGCTACGAGGTTCTGGCCCATTGCGACAGGCTGGTCGTCCATACCAATTCTGTGATGGGGCTGGTCGAGGCCGGCGTCGGCGTCGTGCCCGGTGGCGGCGGCATCAAGGACACCTTCTTCCGCTGGCACGCCGCCAAGGACAGCTGGGACGAGGCGGCCTGGCAGACCTGGATGAATATCGGATACGGCGCCACCGGATCATCGCCGCAGCTCTCGGCGCGGATGATGTATTTCCGAGACAACCATGACGAGACCGTGATGAACCGGGACAGGCTGCTGCCGCGCGCCATCAAGATGATCGGCGAGATGCAGGACGGCTACCTCCCGCCGGCGGTGCCGTTCGCGCGGCTTGCCGACGGTGCGCTGGCCAACAAGATGGAAGAGTTCATGCAGCAGGGGATCGACCGCGGCGATTTCTTCCCACATGACAAGACCGTCGCCATGGCGATCGCCAGCGTGATGCTGCGCGGGGACGGCGATGGCGAGAGCGCCGACGAGAGCGAGCTCTATGCCCGCGAGCGTGCCGCTTTCATCAGGCTGTCGAAAACACCCGAGACGCTGGCACGTATCCGCACCATGCTGGATGACGGGGCCGCCGTCAGGAACTGACACTGTTTCCGGTTGGAACCGGCCGTCTATAGCCAGTCGGGGTTCATCTCCGACAGCGCGTCGGGCCCACCCGAAATCTTGGCCGCCATTTTCGAGACTTCAGGAAGGCTGTGCGCCATATAGGCGCCGGCCGTGGCCTGTTTCGCCGCCATGAATTCCGGATCACCCTCGCCGGACGCGGCCGAGCGGGCCGCCGCGGCCGCGCCGCGCGCCAGCTGCCAGCCGCCTGACAGATATCCCAGCATCATCAGGAAATCGGCACCCGATGCCGCCGCGTCACGTGGCGAATTCGCCCGTGCCAGCAGCGTGTCGAGCGCAGCCTCGGCTGTGTCACAGGCTGCGCGCATGGCCGAGGCCGTTGCGCCGACGCCATTGCCGCCGGATGCGATCTCGTCCATGTCGGTGCGGATCTCGGCAATCAGGCTGCGCACCGCCGCGCCGCCATCGCGAAGCGTCTTGCGGAAGACAAGATCATTGGCCTGAATCGCCGTCGTGCCCTCGTAGATGGGAAGGATACGGGCGTCGCGATAATGCTGCGCCGCACCGGTTTCCTCGATGAAACCCATGCCGCCATGCACCTGAAGCGCATCCGAAGTCAGCTGCAGCGACCGCTCGGTCAGCCAGCCCTTGATCACCGGGATCAGCAGGTTGGCACGCGTCTCCCAGAATTCGGCATCAGCACCGGCTTCCTCATGCGCCTTGTCGAGACTGAAGCCGCCGACCAGAAGCAGCGCGCGCATCGCCTCGATCTCGCCGCGCATCGCCGTCAGCAGCCGCAGCACATCGGGGTGATGGATGATGGTGTCGCCCTTCTCACGCTCCAGCGGCGTGCCCTGCACGCGGTCGCGGGCATAGGCGACGGCCTGCTGATAGGCGCGGTCAGACATGGAAAGCCCCTGCAGGCCCACATCGAAACGTGCCGAGTTCATCATCAGGAACATGCAGTCGAGGCCGCGGTTCTCCTCGCCCAGCAGGTAGCCGATGGCGCCCTTGTCCTGACCATATTGCAGCACCGCCGTCGGCGAGGCCTTGATCCCCATCTTCTTTTCGATCGACAGGCAATGCACCTCGTTCCGCTCGCCGACGCTGCCATCCTCGTTGACGAGGAATTTCGGCACGACGAACAGCGATATGCCTTTCACGCCCGGCGGCGCGTCGGGAAGGCGGGCCAGCACCAGATGAACGATATTCTCGCTCATGTCGTGCTCGCCATAGGTGATGTAGATCTTCTGGCCACGAATGCGGTAGTGATCGCCCTCCGGGGTCGCCGTGGTGCGGAGCGCGGCGAGGTCTGTTCCGGCCTGCGGTTCGGTCAGGTTCATCGTGCCGGTCCATTCACCGGCATTCAGCTTCGGCAGATATGTTGCCTTCTGCTCGTCGCTGCCGACCACCTCGAGCGCATGGATCGCACCCTGGGTCAGAAGCTGGCAGAGCGCGAAGCTCATATTCGCGCTGTTCCACATCTCGTTGACGGCGGCGCTGACGCATTGCGGCAATCCCTGCCCGCCATATTCGGGATCGGCGTTGAGCCCGACCCAGCCGCCTTCCGACATCGCCTTCCAGGCATCGGAAAAGCCGTCAGGTGTGGTGACGCTGCCGTCGGCGTTGCGCACCGATCCGGCCATGTCGCCGGCATGGTTGAGCGGCGCGATCACCTCGCCGGCGAGCTTGCCCGCCTCGTCGAGAACGGCATCGACAAGGTCCTCCGAGACCATGTCATACCCGTCCAGTGCCGCCACCCTGTCCAGCCCGACAAGATGGCGAAGTACGAATTTCATGTCGTCAACCGGTGCCTGATACATTGCTCAATCTCCAGATGATTCACTCACGGACGGGTGGCAGCCGGACGGCCGTGCCACGCCGTGCGCCGCGCTACAGATAAGCCTGTAACGCGGGCACAATCATACCGGCTTTTCGTCGCAGGACCAGATGTCACCCGAGACGGATGTCGTAATCGGCCCGGATGCGGGCGTCCAGCTCCTCGGGAATATGCTGCGGCACGAACTCTGACAGGATCTGGTTTTTCCGCTTCACCGCCTCGGCGACCAGGTTCGGCTTGCCGAGCTCTTCCCATTCCTTCGGGCTCGAACGGTCGCTGAGCTCGGGATAGATGTATTCCGTCTGCATCAGTCCGATGGTCTGGTCGTGGCCGAGATAATGGCCCGGGCCGCCCATGCACACATCCTTCATCACCTGAATGCCGATGGTCTGGTCATTGACCTCGATCCCGCGCACACAGCGCAGGCACTGGCCAAGCATGTCATTGTCGATGATCAGCGATTCAAGGCAGAAGCCGAGAAGCGAGGCATGCATGCCGGCCGCCTCATAGACCATGTTGAGGCCGGACAGGCCGGCCATCACCAGCGTGCTGCCCTTCTCGTATCCGGATTGCGCGTCGGGCATCTTCGAATCCGCCATGCCGGACGCGGCACCGCCGGGAAGATTGTAATATTGCAGCATCTGCGCGCAGGCCGCCGTCAGCAGCCCCTGCTCGCCCGAACCGCCCGACATCGCGCCGGTACGAAGGTCCGAGACGAACGGCCAGGTGCCGACGATGCAGGGATGACCCGGCTTCATTGCATTCACATAGATGAGGCCGGCAATGACCTCGGCAAGCGCCTGTGCAATGGCCCCGGCGATGGCCGCCGGCGCGGTCGCGCCAGCCTGACCGGCAGACAGCAGCAGGACCGGCATGCCGGCCATCACCGCCTCTTCCATCACCTGGCAGGATTCGGTGGCAAAGCGCAGCGGCGGCACCACGAAGCAGTTGCTGTTCGAGACGAACGGACGGGCACGCCACTTGTCCTCGCCGCCGGCAATGTCATGGAGCATCGACACAGCCGGAGCGACATGGGGCGCTTCGGTGAAGCTGGTTCCGACATGCTTGGTCGTTCCCTTCACCGCCGCATAGACGGTATTGAGATCGAGCGCTGCCGGGTCCTCGATGTCGCGCGCCACCATCGGCCGCTGGAAGAAATGGATGTTGTCCATCTTCTCGACGATGCGGGCCGCGTCATAGATGTCGGCAAGGTAGGATTCGCGATAGGCGTTGTTCTCGACATCAACGACATGGACAGCCGCCCCGGCGGTACCGTAATGCACACGCGAGCCGGACAGCAGCATGTCGTGCTTCGGGTCCTGACCGTGAAGCGTGATATTTCGCGCCGCCTTGGCCAGCATGTCGTCGACAAGCGCCCGCGGGAAGCGGACACGCCCGTCATCGCCCGCGATGGCACCGACGGACGTCATATAGGCGACGCCCGTGTCGGGCGCCTGGCTCAGGCCGATTTCCTCGAGGATCTGATGCACCGCATCGTCGATCGCGGCCACCGCCGCGTCATCCAGCGGGCGGTACTGGCCGCCGGCAAGGCCGGCACGGACCGGACGCAACTCCTCGGACAAAGGTGCAGCCCGCACGGTGCGCCGTGCGGCGCGGCCACCGGCACGGCGGGCGGATTGGGGAATCGGTGAAAAGAGATGCTTCATCATCGCACTCTCCTTGTTGTCAGAGCCGCACCTGGGCGGATTTCGGGTCGTACATGGGGCGGAAGCTGACCTCGGCCGGCACGATCGTGCCGGCAACGTCGATGCTGTATTCCGACCCGAGCTGTGATTCGGCGCTTTCGCCATCCTCGCGGCATTTCACATAGCCGAGGCCGATGGCCCCGCCGAGGTGATGGCCGTAATTGCCGCTTGTCAGGTACCCGACGATCTCGCCGTCACGCAGGATCGCCTCGTTGTGATAGAGAAGCGGCTGCGCGTCGTTCAGCCTGAACTGCATCAGGCGCTGGTTCAGCCCGTCATTGCGCTTGGCCTTGACCGCATCGGCCCCGATCATGCCGCCGAAGCGGGTGTCGGGCTTGCCTTCCTTGACGGCAAAGCCGAGGCCGGCCTCGAGAACATGATCCTCGTTCGAGATGTCATGGCCGAAATGGCGGAACGCCTTTTCGATGCGGCAGCTGTCGAGCGCGTGGAGACCACACATCCGCAGCGGATGATCACCGGCCCGCGCCATCAGGGTGTCGAACACATGGTTCGCCATGTCGGTCGAGACATAAAGCTCCCAGCCGAGCTCGCCGACATAGGTCACGCGATGGGCGCGGGCGATGCCATGGCCGATCTCGATCGGTTGCGCCGTGCCGAAGGGGAAATCCTCGTTCGACAGGCTTTGCGGGATCAGCGGCTGCAGGAAATCGCGCGCCTCCGGCCCCATCACCGCCATCACCGATTCAGACACGGTCACATCCATGGCAAAACAGTGCGCACCGTCGGGAATATGACCGTTGATCCAGTGCAGGTCGCGCCGCACCGTCGCCGCCGGGGTGACAACGAGGAACTCGTCGGACGAGAGCCTTGTCACCGTCACATCAGCCTCGATATGGCCGTCCTCGTTCAGGAACTGGGTATAGACGATCTTGCCGTCGGGCACCGCGACATCATTGCCGCAAAGCCGTTGCAGCACCGCCTCGGCGTCCTTGCCGACGACCCGGATCTTGCCGAAGCTGGACAGGTCGAACATGCCCACATGGTTGCGCACGGCGTTGTGCTCGTCGGCGCTGTGGTCGAACCAGTTCTGGCGCTTCCAGCTATATTCATATTCTGCCGGCTTGCCGGCGTCGCGCTCGGCTTTCGGCAGGAACCAGTTGGCACGCTCCCATCCGCTGACCTCGCCGAAACAGGCGCCCTCTCCCTTCAGCCTGTCATGGATCGGCGACTGGCGTACATTGCGCGCGGTCTCGACCTGGCGGTAGGGAAAGTGGTCGGCATAGAGAAGGCCGAGCGTTTCGGACACGCGGCTCTTCAGATATGAGCGGTTTGCCTGGAAAGGCTGCATCCGGCGGATATCGACATCCCAAAGGTCCATCGGCGCGTTGCCGGTGTCCATCCATTCGGCAAGCACCATGCCGGCGCCGCCCGCGGACTGGATGCCGACCGAGTTGAAACCGGCGGCAACGAAGAAGTTCTGCAGCTCCGGCGCCTCGCCGAGAATGTAACGGTCATCTGGGGTGAAGCTCTCCGGCCCGTTGAAGAAGGTCTGGATGCCGGCTTCGGCCAGAACCGGGAACCGCTCTACGGCACGCTCCAGGATCGGCTCGAAATGGTCGAAATCCTCGGGCAGGGAGTCAAACTCGAAATCCTCGGGGATGCCGTCCATGCCCCATGGCTTGGAGTTCGGCTCGAAGGCACCAAGCAGGATCTTGCCGGCGTCTTCCTTGTAATAGGCGCATTCGTCCGGCACCCGCAGCACCGGCAGGTTCGAGGTCAGCCCGTCGATTCCCTCGGTCACGATGTAGAAATGCTCGCACGCATGCAGCGGCACCGCAACGCCGGCCATCGCGCCGATCTCGCGCGCCCACATGCCGCCGGCATTGACCACGTAATCGGCCTCGATCGGGCCCTGGTCGGTCATTACGCCAGTGACGCGGCCATCGGTCTGTTGGATGTCGGTGACCTTGACGCCCTGGATGATTTTCGCGCCGTAATTGCGCGCGCCCTTGGCAAGCGCCTGGGTGATGTTGACCGGATCCGCCTGTCCGTCCTTCGGCAGCCAGACGCCGCCGACCGCGTCATCGACCGTCAGGCCGGGGTAACGGGACTGGATGTCCGAAGGGCTGATCTCGTCGATCTCGACACCAAAGGCACGCGCCATGGCGGCGGAGCGGCGAAGCTCTTCCATCCGCTCGTCGGTCAGGGCAACGGTGATCGACCCGTTGCGCTTGAAACCGGTGGCCACACCGGTCTCTTCCTCGAGCCCGAAATACAGCTCCTGCGAATATTTCGCCAGCCGCGTCATGTTCTGCGTCGCGCGAAGCTGCGCGATCAGCCCGGCGGCGTGCCAGGTGGTGCCACAGGTCAGCTGCTTGCGCTCGAGAAGAACAACGTCGGTCCAGCCGAGCTTGCCTAGATGATAGGCGATCGAACAACCGACGACCCCGCCGCCGATGATGACCGCCCGTGCCTTTGCCGGGATATCCATCACATTACACCTTCATCTTTGCATTTTCGGGATCATAGAGAACGTCGCCCGCGACCAGATGCGCGGCGCGCTCGCGCCCGAGGACATCGACAGTCATCGCGCCGCCGCTCTCGAGCATCCTGGCATCGAGGACCGCCATCGCGATCGATTTGCCGACCCGGTGGCCATAGCCTGCCGAGACAACGAGACCGGCGTCATTGCCGTCGATCCGCACGGTGCTGAGATAGACCGCCTCGCCGAACGGCTCGCCATCGGCCGGATCATCGAGGGTCAGGGTCACGAAATTCTGCGTGACACCCGCCTGATGCTCGGCCTGAAGCGCCGCCTTGCCGGTGAAGGCCTCCTTGTTCAGGTTCACCCAGCGACCAAGGCCGCTCTGGAACATGGTATAGTCCGAGGTGAGGTCGGCCTTCCAGGACCGGTAGCCTTTCTCGAGCCGCATGGAATCCAGCGCCAGCATGCCGAAATTGCCGATATTGTGCGGCTGGCCCGCGGCCCAGACAGCGTCATAGAGGGCGGTGATATCGCCCATGTCGCAATGCAGCTCCCATCCGGCCTCGCCGGCAAAGGAGACGCGGATGGCGTTCACCTTCACGCCGCCGATCTCCATCTGACGCCAGGTCAGCCACGGAAAGGCCTCATGGCCCATGCCCTCGCCGGCAAGGTCCGCCATCAGGCCGGGGGCCTTGGGGCCGGTGACCAGCAGGGTCGCCAGATCGGATGTGATGTCCTTGACCGTGACCGAACCGTCTGCCGGAAGGTTGAAGTTCAGAAGATCACGGTCATGCCAGTAGGCACCGGCGCCGGTCATCATCAGGAACTCGTCCTCGCCGAGACGGGTGGCGGTCATCTCGGTCAGGATCTTGCCCTTTTCAGAGGCGAAATAAACAAGGCCGATCCGCCCCACCTTCGGCAGGCCGCCGGTGACCATGCCGCGAAGCCAGTCAGCCGCGCCGGCACCGCTGACCATGAAGCGCGAGAAGCCGGTCAGCTCCAGCACGCCGACATGCTCGGCGACGTGGCGGCATTCCGCGCCGACCGTATCGAACCAGGGCTGCCGGTCATAGCTGTCGGCCGCATGCTCGGACTCGCCGTCACGCGGGAACCAGTCGGCACGCTCCCATCCGCCGTAGGACCCGAACGCCGCACCGGCATCAGCCAGCCGGTCATAGAGCGGCGAGACCTTGGCATTGCGCCCGGCCGGCCACTGGATCTGCGGGAAATGCATCGCATATTCGTGGCTGTAGGTCTCGATCGCCTTGGCCTTGGTGTATTCGAGATCGACATGGTCGGTGAAACGACGCGGATCGACGGCCCAGCTGTCGGTCTCGGACTCGCCCTCGACGATGATGTCTGACAGCAGCTTGCCCGCGCCGCCGGCCTGAACGATGCCGAATGTGAAGACACAGGCCTCGAAAGCGTTCGGCACGCCCGGCATCGGCCCGATCAGCGGCAGCCCGTCAGGGGCGTAGGGGATCGGCCCGTTCACCACCCGGGTGATGCCAGCGGTGCCAAGAAGCGGCACACGGGCACAGGCGTCTTCGATGTACCATTCGAGGCGTTCCAGATCGTCGGAATAGAGCTGGAAGGAGAAATCCTCCGGCATCGGGTCGTCGGCCGTCGTCCAGTGCGCGCGGCAATTCTTTTCGTATGGCCCGAGAAGCAGCCCGTCCTTTTCCTGACGAAGATAATAGGAGCTGTCGGGATCGCGCAGCAGCGGCAGCTTCTTGTCGCGCTCGGCGAGCTCGGGAATGCCCTCGGTGATCAGATACTGGTGCGCCAGCGACACGCAGGGCACGTTGCGCCCGAACATGGCGCCGACCTCGTTCGCGCGATAGCCGGTGGCGTTGACCACATATTCACAGCGGATCTCGCCCTGCGGCGTCGACAGCACCCATTCGCCATTCTCGCGGCGCACACCGGTGACCGGGCAGAAGCGGATGATCTTGGCACCCATGTCGCGCGCGCCCTTGGCAAGGGCCTGGGTCAGCTGCGCCGGGTCGATATCGCCGTCCAGCGGGTCCCACTGGCCGCCATACAGGTCGTGTGTCTCGAGGAAGGGATAGACCTCCTGCATCTCGGAAGGCGACATTTCCTGAAACTCGACGCCCATCTGCCGGCCCATGCGCTCGACATGGCGGAACTCTTCCATGCGCTGGCGGGAATGCGCCAGCCGGATGGCCCCGGTGACATGATAGTTCATCGGATAGTCGACCTTCGCGCCAAGCTCGCGGTACAGGCTGGTCGAATAGGACTGGATCTTCATCATCGTCCATGAGCCGACAAAGTTCGGGCAGTTGCCCGCGGCATGCCAGGTCGAACCGGACGTCAGCTCGTTCTTCTCCAGAAGCACGACATCGGTCCAGCCCTTCTCGGCAAGGTGATACAGCACCGAGGCGCCGACCGAACCGCCGCCGATCACCACAACGCGTGCCGTGCCGGGCAGCTTGCCGGTGGCCTTGTTCACTTCCGTGTTCGCAGATACGTCATCCATGTCCAGTCTCTCTCTTGTTTCTGCGGCGGCACCATCCGCCATGTTCAGATTTGATAGGTTTATTGTCAGTCCGGCGGTCAATAGACCGGCGGCGCGATCACCCAGATCAGCACCGCAGGCACATCGCCCTCATTCACCCAGGACACCGTTTCGCCGGCAAAGCGGAAACTGTCGCCCTGGTTCAACACAAGTCGTTCGCCGTCGATGATCAGCGTCAGCGAGCCCTCGATCACATAGCCGGCTTCCTCGGTCTGGCGCACGAACGGCTCGGGGCAGCGCGCGCCGGCGGCAAACACCGAATGCACGATCTCGAACGCGCCGCCCAGGTCCGGCGACAGCAGGCTTTCCACAAGGCCCTTGCCCTCGTCCGTCATGGTGCGGCGGCTGTCGGCGCGCACCACATAGGATGCCTCGGCGGTATCAGGGCTCTGGCTGAAAAAGAAGCTGACGGGAAGGTCGAACATCGCAGCGACGCCGCGGATGTCGGCAAGCGCCGGTTCGGACTGGCCGCGTTCCACCTGCGAGAGCCAGCCGACAGACCGGTCGAGCCGTTCGGCAAGGTCGCTCAGCGTCCAGCCGCGGGACCGACGCAGGGCACGGATATCGGCACCGATGGACCCGGACGAGCGAAGCGGCGCAGGGCCGCTCTCACGGTTCCCGGACGCGGTTTTCGCCTTGTCATTGAGTTTCATCAGCACAATGCGGTCCCCACAGCACAATGCAATTGCCTTCACCGAAATCGTTGCGCGTGAAGAATGAAAAAATCAATCAAATTTTCATTCTGAAATGAAAAAAGAGGTCGTTTTTCATCTGTGCGAAGAAGGTGTCAGCCATTCCGGCGGTTGTGGCTTTCGGCATCCTCGGCGGCGGGGTGGGCAAAGACGTCCTCACCGGTTGCACCGGTGCGCCAGATCAGGGCGATAAACAGCCCCTTGAAACGCGGCAGGCACCACCAGACGCCGGCCAGCATCATCGCCGCCAGCGCGGCAATCGCCACCCAGACCGGAATCCGCTCGTCCCGGCCAAGAATGATCAGGAACGGTGCCAGCACATGGCCGACCACAATCAGCGTCGCCCAAGCCGGACCGTCATCGGCGCTGATATGCGACAGGTCCTCGCCGCAGGATCCGCATACCGGCACCCGGGTCAGGTAGCCGGAGAGCACCGCGCCCTTGCCGCAGTTCGGGCAGCGGCGCGACAGGCCGCGCCTGATCACCGTCATCAGGGGAATGTCGGCTGGCGATGTGGTCTGGTCGGCTGGCATGGCCAAGGCTCCGGCAGGGTGCTGGTCTGTCCCCAGAATAGGGTCAGGAACGATATAGACATCATCTCGCCGCTGGCATAGGTGTCATTTCGGCCCATCCGGCCGGAGTCAAAAAACGGATTCAACCAACGGGCTCAGCTCACGGGTCCGACTTGCGGGTTCAGTTTGCCACGGCCATACCGCAACCGCGACCCGTCCTGACGGCGGCTTCGGCAGGGGTCTTCAATCCTTGACGGCGCCCGGAATTCGGGCGCAGTGTCAGCGGAGAACGGCGGGTGCCTGCCGGTCCTGTTCAAATTTTCGCGGTGATGGCCACAGGCCTGCAAAGCCGCCGGACACGGGTGAGCCTATGGCGCCATCTTCGCAACGCCGCCTGAAGCGGCTTCTTCCCTGGATCGTGCTGCTGTTCCTCGGCACCGTCTGGGGGCTGTCATTCTCGCTGGCCCGCATCGCGACGGTCGCCGGCGGCACGCCGTTCGGCATCACCTTCTGGCAGAGCGTCGTCGGCGGCGCGATCCTGCTGGTCTTTACCCAGATGCGCGGGCGGCCGCTTCCCGTCAGCAAGCGGCACCTGAAAATCTATGTGATCGTCGCGCTGCTTGGCGCCTCGCTTCCGAACAGCCTGTTCTATTTCGCCGCGCCGCATGTTCAGGCCGGCGTGCTGTCGATCACGGTGGCGCTGATCCCGATCCTGACCTACGGGATCGCCATGATCATCGGCGCGGAAAGGCTGGCTGCGCTGCGGGTCACCGGAGTTGTCTTCGGCGCGGTGGCGATCGCGCTGCTGGTGCTTCCCGACAGCAGCCTGCCCAGCCCGGCCGCCATCCCGTGGGTGCTTCTGGCCTGTGTCAGCGCCGTCTGCTATGCGGCGGAGAACATCTATCTGGCGCGGCCGGCGCTGGCCGATATCGGACCGGTGCGCACCGCGGCAGGCATGAACATCCTGGCAGCCGTCATCATGCTGCCGATCACGCTCGCCAGCGGCCAGATGTTCTTTCCGGCATTCCCGTTCGGCACACTCGAATGGTCGATCATCGCGCTCAGCACCATCACCGCCGTCGCCTACACGCTGTTCATCACGGTGATCAACATCGCCGGGCCGGTCTTCGCCAGCCAGACAGGCTATCTGGTCACGCTTGGCGGGGTGGTCTGGGGGATGGTGCTGTTCGGCGAGACGCACTCGCCCTGGGTCTGGGCATCGGTGGTCACGATGATGATGGGGCTCGCCCTCGTCACGCCGCGCAAGCAGGACACGGGCGAGACCGCCACCGAGGCCGCCTGACCGTCACCGACAAATGTCAGTTGTCTCAGGTCAGTTGTCTCAGGCAGGCGCGTAGAGATGGGCGCGCAGATCATCAAGACCGCAGGTCCCGTCGGCCATGCCGGTCACCGCCGCCACGATCGCCCGTGCCCTGTCCGCGCCAATCACGGGCGACGCATAATCCTCGAACTTGGCGATGATCTCGGACTCGTCCATCGGCCGTTCGCTGCCGCCACGGGCATGAACAAGCCCTGAATCCAGCACCCGCCCGTCATTCAGCGTGATTTGCACATCGGCGTCGCGGGTGTGCGGGAAGGTGGCGTTGTGCGCATCGCTCTCGGCGACCGAAATCCGCTTGATCATGGCGTGCACGGCAGTGTCCGCCAGCCCGTCGCCGGAGACCTGCTCGACCCCGATGCGGCCGTGAACCGCCTGTGTCGCGACGGCAAAGGACAGCGAATATTGGGCCATCGAGGTGCTGTCGGGCACGCCCTGGAACAGGCAGGCGCTTTCATGGAAGGTGTTGATCTGGATGTGCCTTATGTCATCGGGGCCAAGCCCGTGCGCCAGCATCAGGTCACGCACGCCGTCGATCGGCGCGTGCGCCCAGCGGCAGATCGGATAGGGCTTTACATATTGCGCCTGCATGATCCAGCGGCTGCCGAGATCGGACCAGAAGGATGCCGCCTCTTCAGCCTCGACGGTGATCGCCGGCGCGCCGGTGAAGCCGCGTTCGGCAAGGATGGTCGAGGAAATGCCGACCATCGCGCCCCAGCCCGAACCGTCATGCAGCATGCTGGGATTCGCGATCTCGCGCATCATCTGGCTGCGCGGGCCGTGATATTCGGCAATGCCGATGGCCTCGCGAAGCTGTGACGCCGACAGGCCGCGCAGTCGGGACGCCATGGCCGCGACCCCCAGCGCGTTCCAGGCGCCAGACGTGTGATAGTCGGAGACGGTGGCGTGAAGCGCCAGGCCGGCCCGCCCGGCAATCTCGTAGCCAAGCGTGACGAGCATCAGCGCCGCGGCGCCACTCATCGGCTTGGCCTGTTCGGCCAGCGCCAGCAGCGCCGGAATGATGGCCACGCCGATATGGCCTTTCACCGGATTGTAGCCGTCATGCGCGTCGAGATTGTCGGTCTGGGTCGCGGCGGCATAGGCGGCCCCGGCAAGACTGGCCTCGCGCCCGTCGAACAGCATCCGCGCCCGGTGGGCCGGGTCGCTGGAACCGTAGAGCAGGCTGGCGGTATCGCGGGCGATGCGGCCTGCCTCCATCGGGCTGGCGGCGGCGGCAACGCCAAGCGTGTCGAGAAGCATCAGCGCGGCATCGCGGCGCGCGGCGTCCGGCACATCCTCGGGAGCAAGACCGAGCGCGAAATCCGCCACCCCCGACATCATTCTGTTCATTGCGCCTTCCATCTGCCCCTCCCCGTTGGATGTGTTCGCTTGTTTTGTGGCCGACCCGCCCGACCTGATATCAGGCCCTCAGCCGTTCGCCGCCGGCATCGAATGGCGGCTTGTCCAGAACGGTGGCGGCATGCGGCTTGCCGAGAATGAAGATCTCGACCCTGTCACCGGCGCTCACCACGCCCTCGCGCGCATAGCCGATGGCCAGCGACTTGCCGACCGTGTAGCCGTAGGACCCGGAGGTGACCCGGCCGACCGGCGTGCCGTCGGCAAGGAAGATCGGCTCGCCGCCATTGGCATCGGCATTGTCGGTGACATCGACCTCGAACATGGTCAGCGACTCCCGCGGCGGGGTGTTGCTGATCTTGAGATAGGCCTCCTTGTTCAGGAAATCCTTGTCGAGCTTGATCAGCCCGTGAAGCCCGGCTTCCTGCGGCCAGTATTCCGGCGAATATTCACGTCCCCAGGACCCGTAGCCCTTTTCGATGCGGAGCGCGCCAAGCGCCCGCCCGCCGACCGGACCGCCGCCGTGCGCGGCGGCCGCCTCGAGGAGAATTTCATAAAGCGCCACCTGGTCATCGACGGCGCAGTGAAGCTCCCAGCCCAGATCGCCGGTGAAGCTGACACGGATGGCAAGGCAGTCGACGCCGCCCACAGCGATCCTGCGCGAGCGCATGAAACGCCAGCCCTCGTTCGACAGGTCGGCGTCGGTCAGGCCGGCCAGCATCTTGCGCGAGCGTGGCCCGGCGACGTTGAACCCGGCGATGCGCGGCGTCGCCACCTCGAAACCGGTGCCGTCCGGAAGCGGCACCATGTCGAAGAAACGCCGGTGATAGCGCTCGGCCATGCCGGAGCCGATCATCATGTAGCTCTCGTCGCCGGTCATGGTGACGGTGAAGTCGCCGGCCACCCCGCCACGCATGCCGATCAGCGGCGTCAGGCAGGATTTGCCGATCTCGCGCGGCACATGGTTGGCGACCAGCGCGTCAAGCCAGTCGCCAGCGCCGGGACCTGTGACCTCGTATTTGCCGAAATTCGAGATGTCGATGACGCCGACGGCATCACGCAGCATCGCGGCCTCGCGGCCGACAGGCTCGAACCAGTTCTGGCGGGCAAAGCCGTTCGTATCCTCGGTGCCCGGCGCATCGGCGAACCACAGCGGATGCTCCCATCCGGCGTTCAGGCCGAAGACAGCGCCCATCCCGCGCTGCATCTCATAGGCCGGGCGCGTCATCGCCGGACGACCGGCGGCGCGTTCCTCGTTCGGGAAATGAATCTTGAAACGGTGCATATACTGGTCGCGCACGCGCGCCTTTGTGAAGGCCTTGTCGGCCCAGTCGCCGAAGCGGGCCAGATCCCATGCGAACATGTCCCATTCCGGCTCGCCCTCGATCATCCACTGCGCCGCCAGCAGGCCGAGGCCGCCAGACTGGCTGAACCCGGGAATGATGCCGTTGCAGCAGAAATAGTTGCGAAGCTCGGGCACAGGCCCGAACAGCGCGTTTGAATCCGGGCTCCAGATCATCGGGCCGTTGATCACCCGCTTCACCCCGGCCTCCGCCGCGGCGGGCACCCGGTCGATGGCGCGCATCACATTTTCCATGATGCGGTCGAGATCGTCGTCGAACAGCTCATGGCCGAAATCGAGAGGCGTTCCCTCCTCGGCCCAGAACTTCATCTTTTCCTCATAGGCGCCGATCAGCAGGCCGTTGCCTTCCTGGCGGAAGTAATATTCGCCGTCGCGGTCGGCGATCGAGGGAAGGCGGCGTCCCAGCGTCGCCACCTCGTCGATCGCCTCGGTGACGAAATACTGGTGCTCGGTCGGCTGCAGCGGCAGGCTGAGCCCGGCCATCGCCGCCACTTCGCGGCCCCACAGGCCGGCAGCGTTCACCACCCATTGCGTGTGGATATCACCCTTTTCGGTGCGCACGATCCAGCTGCCGTCGGGCTGCGCCTCGGTCCCGGTGACCGGGCAGAAACGCTCGATCTCGGCGCCGAGCAGGCGCGCGCCGGCGGCATAGGCGTGGGTGACACCCGACGGGTCGACATTGCCGCCATCGGGCTCGAACATGATGCAGCGCACATCGTCGAACTGCGCCAGCGGATGAAGTTCCTTCGCCTCCTCGCGGCTGACCTCGTAGAACCCGAGGCCGTAGAATTTGGCCTTCGCCTCCTGAAGCCGCAGCTGATGCTCGCGCTCCTCGGTCTGCGCCAGATAGAGCGATCCCGGCTGGAACACACCGCAGCCCTGGCCGGTTTCGGCCTCGAGCTCCTTGTACAGGTTCATCGTGTAATGCTGGATGCGGGTGATGTTGTTGTTGTCGTGCAGCCCGTGGATATTCGCAGCCGCGTGCCAGGTCGAACCGCTTGTCAGCTCGTCGCGCTCCAGCAGGATGACGTCGCGCCAGCCGAGCTTTGCAAGGTGATAGAGTATCGAGCAGCCGACAAGCCCGCCCCCGATAACCACTGCCTGCGCATGCGTTCTCATGATTTCAATCCCCTCATCAGGCTGCCGGGCGTCTTGCGCACCCCTGTCATTCGACAGTGCGACCTAATATACCGCCCCTTTGGCCCGGGTGCGACAATTGCTGAAGCGGATGCGTCGGGAAAATCACCAGCCGACCGCCATGGCCTGCGGCCATGAAGGACTAGCGCCGGAAGATCAAAAGCCTGATCAGCCTGAACACAAGGCCGAACAGGATCTGACGCACAAAAGGATGGCGCGCCACCGCCATGACGCGCGCCCGCAGCCGCGGAGCGAAGCGCAGCACCAGCATCGCCACGGCAATCGCAATCAGCGCGAGAAACACCAGCCGCAGCATGGCCTAGCCTCCTGTCCGGGATCTGGCTGACATCCGTATCAATTCACATTCACCATCTTGCCGGGGTTCATGATGTTCTGCGGATCGACCGCCTTTTTGATCACCCCCATCAGCGCATAGGCATCACCATGCTCGGCCTGCATGTATTTCTTCTTGCCGATGCCGACGCCATGTTCGCCGGTCATCGTGCCGCCGAGCTCGATCGCCATCAGGTTCAGCGTCTCGGCAAGCGCATTCGCCGCCTGCAGGTCGTCCGGCTCGTCGGGCCGCAGCAGGATAATCAGGTGGAAGTTGCCGTCGCCGACATGGCCGACAATCGGCGCGACCAGTCCGGACCTGTCGATCTCGAGACGGGCGCGGCGGATGGCGGTGGCAAGCTGGTCGATCGGCACGCAGCAATCGGTGACATATCCCTCGGCCCCGGGGCGGAGCGCCTTGGCGGCGTAATAGGCATCGTGCCGCGCCTTCCACAGGCGGTTGCGATCCTCGGTCCTGGTGGCCCATTCAAGGCCGGATCCGCCATGTTCCCCGGCGATGGCCGTGAACAGCTCGACCTGTTCGGCGACGCCGCTCTCGCTGCCGTGGAACTCGAGGAACAGATGCGGCGTCTCGGGAAGTTTCATGTCGGGATTGTAGATGTTCATGCCGCGCATCTGCACTTCGTCAAGAAGCTCGATCCGCGCCATCGGCAGCCCCGCCTGCATCGCATCCATCACCGAATCCACCGCGCCGTCGACCGTGTCGAAGGCGCAGGTCGCCGCAAGGATCGCCTCGGGCTGGCCGAACAGGCGCACGGTCACGCGGGTGATCAGGCCGAGCGTTCCCTCCGAGCCGACGAACAGATGGGTCAGGTCATATCCGGCCGAGGATTTGCGCGCCCTTGTGCCGGTCTCGATCACCTGACCGTCAGGCAGCACCACCTCGAGCGCCATGACATTCTCGCGCATCGTGCCGTAGCGCACGGCATTGGTGCCCGAGGCGCGGGTCGCCGTCATCCCGCCGATCGTGGCGTTCGCGCCCGGATCGACGGTGAACATCAGCCCGGTGGCGCGCAATTCCTCGTTCAGCTGTTCGCGTGTCACGCCGGGCTCGACTGTCGCCAGAAGATTGCGCTCGTCGATTTCGAGAATGCTGTTCATGCGGCTGAAATCGACGCTGACCCCGCCATTCACCGGAACGACATGGCCTTCCAGCGATGTACCGATACCATAAGGGACGATCGGGCAGCCGGCGCCGGCACAGATGCGGGCGATGGCGGCCACCTCCTCGGCGCATTCCGGAAAGGCCACGGCATCGGGAAGCGCCGGCGTGGTATAGGCCTCGTCACGCGCATGAAGCTCGCGTACCGACGACCCCGTCGACAGCCTGTCCCCCAGAAGATCGCGCAGCTTTGCAACCGCCCCGTCAATTGCCGTCGCCATTGTCACCCCTGCTTCACAACTGTTTCACATCTGGTCCTGTGCCGCGGCGCGCCTCTGTTCACGCCGCTCCCTTGCCATGATGATCATACCAGCCCCGACGATAAACAGAATACCCGGGAACAGGTCGTCGAACGGCGCTTCGGAAAAGAACAGCCAGCCAAGCGCGAAGGACACCGGTATGCCGAAATATTCGAAGGGCGAGACGCTGCTGGGATCGGCAAGCCGGTAGGCGATCACAAGGCACATCACACCGGTGCCGCCGAACGCCCCCATCATCACGATCAGCCCGGCATCGGACGCGCCGGTGATCGCCACCGGATCGAAAAACACCAGCATTGCCAGCGTTGCGAGGACACAGGTCATGATTTGCTGGCTGAGCTGGATCGCCGCCGACGGCATGTCCTGCGGATACAGCCTGACAAGGATGCTGGACAGCGCATAGCAGAAGGCGGCAATCACCGGCAGCACCATATAGGCCGAGAACCCGTCATTGAAGGGCTGCATAATGGTCAGCACACCGGCAAACCCGATGAAGATCGCGCTCCAGCGCCAGACGCCGACGACATGCCCCAGAAGCGGCACCGAAAGTGCCGTGATGAAAATCGGACCGCTGAAACCGAGCGCGCCCGCGGTGGCGAACTCGATCTTCGTCAGCGCGGTGTAGAAGCTGAGCTGCGCCACCACGACAGATGTCGAACGCAGCAGGTTGATCGCGTGAAGCCGCGGCTGGTTCAACCGTGGCAGGGCGGCGAACTGGCGAGCATGCGCCAGCAGGATCAGCGCCGGAATCATCCCGAAGAAATTTCGCATCGCGGCTATCTGCAGGATCGGATAGGTGTCGCCAAGAAGCCGCACGATGATGCCCATCATGTCGAAGGCGATGATGCCGAAGAAGATGACGCCGATGGCGATGATCACATTGCGGGGCATGTCATATGTCTCCACTCACCCCGCCACCAACGCTGCGGCGTCAGAATTCCATTGACCAGTTCAAGTCGCCTTCCAGCGTCACCGATTTCGGCGCCAGCTGGCGGCGATAGGGAAGGATCACATCCTTTGACAGTTCGGTCATCTGCTCGGCTTGCGCGCGGTCCTTGAGGGTCCACACGGCCTGCATCATATGCGGCGTTTCAGTGTCATGAACGTTCTCTAGACGTGCGCCCGGCAGCTGACCCTTCATCTGCGGCCATTGCTGCTTCAGCACCATCAGAAACATCTCGCAATCCTCACGGCTGGCAAAGGTGTTGGAAAAAATCTTCTTGTACATTCGCAGCCCCTTTCCGCCGCCGGTCCGCATCGCCGCTCAGTAGATTTCGAACAGGCCGGCAGCGCCCATGCCGCCGCCGATGCACATCGACACCACGCCGAGCCTGGCGCCGCGCCGCTTTCCCTCGATCAGAAGATGGCCCGAGAGGCGCGCGCCGGTCATGCCGTAAGGATGGCCGACGGCGATCGACCCGCCCGAGACATTGTATTTCTCGGGGTCGATGCCGAGCTTGTCACGGCAATAGAGCACCTGCGAGGCAAAGGCCTCGTTCAGCTCCCAGATATCGATCTCGTCAACCGACAGGCCGTGCTGGCCAAGAAGTTTGGGAACGGCGAAGACCGGGCCGATCCCCATCTCTTCGGGATCGCAGCCGGCCACGGCGATGCCGCGAAGGCATCCCAGCGGCTGGAGCCCGCGGCGCGATGCCTCCGCCGCCTCCATGACCACCATGGCCGACGCCCCGTCCGACATCTGCGAGGCGTTGCCTGCCGTAATGAAGGCGCCTTCGGCAAGCTGCTGGCCGTCGCGGAAGACCGGTTGCAGCCCGGCCAGCCCCTCGGCCGTCGTCGTCGGGCGCACGCCCTCGTCGGCTTCCAGCGTGACCGCCCTGTCGCTGATCTCGCCCGTTTCCTTGTCCACGACCTTCATTACGGAAGGCAGCGGCACGATCTCGGCATCGAACCTGCCTTCGGCCTGGGCAGCCGCGGTCCGGCGATGCGACTCTGCCGCATATTCATCCTGTGCCTCGCGCGACACACCATATCTCGCGGCCACGATTTCGGCCGTCTCGATCATCGACATATACACATCCGGCCGATGCTCGTTGATCCACGGATCGACAAACCGGTGCGTGTTCATCCTTTCGGTCTGCACAAGCGAGATCGATTCAACGCCGCCACCGACTCCCGCATCCATCTCGCCGAGGCGGATGCGATCATTGACAATGGCAAGCGCCATCAGCCCGGACGAACACTGCCTGTCCACAGTCATGCCCGGGACCGAGGTCGGCAGCCCGGCCCTGATCAGCCCCTGGCGCGCGACATTCACATGTGTCGAGCCCTGCTGAAGCGCAGCACCCATGACCACATCGCCGATCTCCCCGGCAGCGATGCCTGCGCGCGAAATCGCTTGGCCGATGGCGTGGCCTGCCAGCTCCTGGGCCTGAGTGTCGTTGAAAGCGCCGCGATAGGCCTTGCCGATCGGCGTACGGGCTGTGGAAACGATGACGGCGTCACGCATGAGACAGCTTCTCCTTATTGGAAAACACAACAATCTGCCAGCCAGAACTTGTGGCCTGCGGCTTCACGCTACAGGCTGGTCATCCACACCGCAATCCGCCTTTGCGCAAACTACAGTTGAACGCAGCGGGATGCATCGCCTATATCTAGGACAGCCAGCAGCTTCTCACCAGCCGCGACAGGCCATGCCTGGCGGCGGGACAGGATGATGACCGAACTTGCCTCCAAATCCATCGGACGGCCGGTGTCCTTCGACCGGACCAGCACCATCGAGGCTGCCACCAATCTCTATTGGCAGTCAGGTGTCGCGGCGACCTCTTTCAATAAAGTGTCGCGTGCGCTGGGCGTCTCGAAGCCGACCCTGTACCGCTATTTCGGGGACGAGGACGGGCTGGTCAGCGCCGCCATCGAGCATTATGTGAGCCAGCGGACTCTTTACGCCGATCTGCTCGGCGCGACAGGCGACATCCGCACTGACCTCAACGCATGGTTCGACAAGCAGATTGATGACCTTTACGAGAAGCACGCGGACGCCTCCATGCCGACAGGCTGCCTGCTGATGGAATGTGTCCAGCTTGGCAATGCCATCGGCGAGAAAAGCCGGGCCACGGTCCATCAGGCGGTGCAGGGAATCCTCGATATGTTCGAAGAGCGGTTGAAAGCCGCAGAGGCCGCCGGGCAACTGCGTCCGGGGATCGATCTCAACGCCGCTGTAAGGCTTGTGGCCGGCCAGACCATCATCGCCAAGAACGTGGTGCTGATTGGCGAGCCGAAAGAAAATCTCAAACGTATGGTGGCGCTTGCCATCGACGGAATCACAGCCTGATTCCACCGGGCCGGCTCTTCTGGAACCTCACCCGGAGACTTAATAAATACCGATCGGTATTTTATAATTGACATAAATACCGGGCGGTATATTTTGTGCCCGGCCTGACCATCAGACCGCAATGCATCACACCTCAGGGCATCACGCCTCGGGGCATCACACCTCGGGGCATCCCATCCGGAGAGGGACTTATGGAACGTTTTGCCGAATTCGTTGTGAACAACCGTATCAAGGTGGCGATCGTCACCATGCTTCTTGCTTTCGGTGTGTTCGCCGGAATTCCCAACCTGAAGCTCGATACGGACGGCCGTGTCTTCATGGCCGCCGACAACCCGGACAAAATCCGCCTCGACAGGTTTGAACAGGAATTCGCCAAGGACGACAATCTGGCCATCATCATTGTTCCGGCGGATGGCGAGGTGTTCACCCCGCGCACCCTGGGTGCCATCGGCGCCATGACCGAGGATTTGTGGAACCTTCCCTATGTGCGGCTGGTGAATTCCATCACCCGCTTCCAGAACACCTATGCCGACGGCGACATGATGGTCGTCGAGGATCTGGTTCCCGAACCCGATATGGTGACCGACGAGGAAGCCGCGGCGGCGCGGACGGCGGCACTCGACCGCATCGAGATCCGCAACAGCCTGATCAACGAGGATGCCAGCGCCACCGCGATTTCGGTGATCTTCCGGCTTCCCGGGATCGACCTCGTCTCTGAAATTCCGAACATCAATGCCGAATTCGAGCCGCTTCTCGAAGAATACCGCGCCGCCTATCCGGACATCCAGTTCAAGGCCAGCGGCTCGGTCGCGATCAGCCAGGCATTCGCCACCGCCAGCCAGAAGGACGGCGAGACGCTGACCCCGGCGATGCTTGTGGCGATGCTCGTCATTGTCGGTGTGCTGCTTCGCTCGGCCACCGGCTCGCTGCTGATCCTTGTCCTTGCCACGCTGTCGGCGCTCGTCTCGCTGGGCGCGCTGGGCTGGACCCGCATTCCGATCAACTCGGCCACCGCCGTGGCGCCGCTGATGGTCATCACGCTTGCCGTCGCCAGCAGCGTGCATGTGCTGTCGTCTGTCCGCCAGACAATGCAGGAAACCGCCGACCGCACGGTCTGGGCGCGCCGCGCCATCATCGATCACGGACTCGGCATTACGGTCGCGGTCTTCACCACGGCCATCGGCTTCCTGTCGCTGAACTTCTCGATCTCGCCACCCTTCCGCCAGCTCGGCAACATGGTCGCCGGCGGCATGGTCGGCGTGTGGGTCTTCACCATGTTCCTGCTTCCGGGCCTGATCTGCTGGCTGCCGATCAAACAGAACAAGCGCGCCGCCTCGGTCGACAATTTCATGGTCGCGCTCGGCGAGTTCGTGATCCGTCACCAGAAGCGCCTTCTTGTCGGCATCCCGGTGGTGATCATCGCCTTTGGCGCCGGCATCTCGCAGATCAAGCTCGAGGATGATTTCCTGCGCTATTTCGACGAGAGCTTCGAGACAAGGCAGGCCACCGACCTCTACGAGACCGAGCTTGGCGGTCTGAACGTGCTGGAATATTCGGTCGATACGGGTGTCGAGAACGGCATCAACTCGGTCGAATATCTGCAGACACTCGACGCGTTGTCGGTCTTCCTTCGCGACCAGCCCGAGATCAGCCATATCCGCTCGCTCAGCGATACGATCAAGCGGCTGAACATGAACATGAACAGCGACGATCCGGCCTATTACCGCATCCCCGACAGCGACGAGGAAGCCTCGCAGTTCCTGTTTCTCTACGAATTGTCGCTCGGCTACGGCATGGACCTGACAGACCAGATCAATGTCGACCGGTCCTCGACCCGTGTCTCGGCCTTCGTCGACTATGCGACGACGCGCCAGCTGATTGCGCTCGACGAGAAAATCCAGGGCTGGTTCGATAAAAACGCGCCGGAACTGAAGAGCCCGGTCACCGGCCAGACGCATGTCTACACGATGATCTCGGCCCGTGACGTGCCCTCGATGCTGCAGGGAACGAGCCTTGCGCTGGTCTTCATCTCCTTTGTCATCTTCCTTGTTCTGCGCAACCTCAAGCTCGGCCTCGTCTCGCTGGTGCCGAACCTTGTGCCGGCGATCATGGGCTTCGGGCTCTGGGGCTATATGGTCGGCAATGTCACGCTGGCAGTGTCGATCGTGGTCGCCATGACGCTGGGGATTGTCGTCGACGACACGGTGCATTTCATTCTGAAATACGCCAATGCGCGAAAGCGCGGCGACAGCGCCGAGGACAGTGTCCGCTACGCCTTCAAATCCGTCGGCATGGCGCTGACCGTCACCTCGCTCGGCCTCGTCATCGGCTTTGCCATTCTCGGCCAGTCGGGATTTGCCGTGAACCGTGACATGGCCCGCCTGACCGCCATCACGCTCAGCTTCGCGCTGTTCGTCGATTTCCTCTTCCTCCCGCCGCTACTGATCTTTCTCGACAGGATGAAAACCATGAAGACTTCCACCGCCACCACGGCTTCGCTCGCAGCGGTCGCCGTGATCGCCGCGTCATTCGCCATCATGCCGGTGACCGGCGCCAACGCCTCCAATGAAAAGGGGCTCGCCATCGCCACCGAGGTCGACAACCGCGACAAGGGGTGGGGCGATGTCACCGTCGAAGGCGAAATGGTCCTGAAGAACAAGGCCGGCAACGAGTCCGTCCGCAAGTTCCGCTCGACCATCCTCGAGGCGGCGGATGCCTCCGAGGGCGACCGTTCGATCATCACCTTTTCCGAGCCGCGCGACGTTCGCGGCACGGCGCTGCTGACCCATTCCAAGATCGAGCCGGATGATGACTCGCAGTGGATCTTCCTGCCGGCGGTGAAGCGGGTGAAGCGTATTTCCTCGTCGAACCGCACCGGCAAGTTCGTATCGTCCGAATTCTCCTACGAGGACCTCGGTTCCGAGGAAGTGGCCGACAATGACCATATCTGGCTTGAGGACGCCGCCTGCGAACATGATGCCGCCCTGACCTGCGCCGCTGTCGAAAGCCGCCCGAAGAACAAGCGTTCGGGCTATTCGCGCCGCGTTTCCTTCATCGACCTCGACGAATATCGCGTTCACCGGATCGATTTCTACAACCGCCGCGGCGACCTTGAAAAATCCCTCCGCTTCGAGGATTACCGGCAGTATGAGGGCCAGTTCTGGCGCGCCCATGTAATGATCATGGATAACAGCCAGACCGGCAAGTCGACCCGGCTTGCCTGGGGCGACTACAGCTTCCGTCAGGGGCTGACCGAACGTGACTTCACCCCGCAGGGACTTCCCAAGGCCAGCCGATGACCCCGATGAAGAGCTTCCGCCGGCTGGCGCTTCTGCCGGCGGTGCTTGCCTGTTACCTGCCGCTGCCGGCTGCCGCCGAGATCGGCGTCGAGCACAGCGGCGAGGTCACGCTTGAGGCAAGCTGGTATCCCGAGACGGCCGCCCATGCCGGGCAGAAGGACAGCTTTGCCCATCTCGAGGCAAAGCCCGAGCTTGTGATCTACGGTGATGAAGCCGAGATGCTGCTGCAACCGCGGATCAGCGGCGGCACAAGCGGCGGCGGTCTGGTCGATTTTCGAGAGGCAAATGTCACGGCGCGCCTCGGCGATGCAGATATTCTTGTCGGCAGCACCATCCTGTTCTGGGGCAAGGTCGAAAGCTACAATCCCGTCGATATCGTCAACAGCCGCGATTTCAGCCGCGGCCTGATGCGAAGCGAGAAACGCGGCGCCCCGATGGCGCGGGTGTCATGGCCGCTCGGCCCCGGACAGCTCGACCTGATGGCCATCGATTTTGTCGAGAATGAATATCCGGCGCTGTCGGCGCGCGAGCGGCCGGGCCTTCGCATCACCGGGAGCACAAGCTATTCCGGCGGGGCGAAGCGGGATGATATGGCCAACGCCATCCGCTGGTCGGGCTATTTCGGCGACATCGATCTGGGCCTAAGCTGGTTTCGCGGCACCGGCCATTCGCCGCGCCTGCTGCCGCAGGCCGATGGCACATTGAAGCCTGACTACAGCCGCATCACGCAGGCCGGGCTCGACATCCAGTATCTTCGCGGCGATACCGCGCTCAAGGCCGAGATCATCCGCCGCAAGGGCCAGTATGACCGGCTCGGCACCGCGCGGAGCTACCGTGCCGGTGTTTTCGGCGTCGAACACAATCTCTATGACATCACCGGCGACGGGCGCGATCTCGTCCTGCTGGCCGAATATGCCCGTGACAGCCGCAAGGGCCTCTCGCATAGCGGCTTCCAGAACGACCTCACCCTCGGCGCAAGGTGGGTGTGGAACGATGTCGAGGACACCCAGGTTCTGGGACTTTTGACACGCGACCTCGACAATGCGGCGCAGACCATGACAGTCAGCATTGATCGCCGCCTGACGGACGAGCTGACCTTCGAGGCGAGCGCCCGTCTGGTGGAGCGTTATGAACGTGATCCGAACAGCACGGCCCTGTCAAAGGACTCGGCGGTGATCGCCAGCGTCACCTATAGTTTCTGAGTTTATTCACCGGACAGGCGGAAACGGAGCGGCATGACACATTTCCTGGACAGGCCCTTTGCCTTTTCGGCGCTTGCCGCTCCTGGCCTCGGCCCGAACGGGCTGATGCTGTGCCGCTGCCCCGGCCTGCGGGGTGGCCAGCCAAAAACCACCACACCGGGCTCCACCACAGCGCTGGAGGCCGATCTCACGCTTCTGGCATCGAACGGCGCAACCGATCTCGTCACCCTGATCGGCGAGGATGAGCGGGGAAAACTCGGTGTCGGCGCGCTGCCGCGGCTTGCCGGCGAAAACGGGCTGTCATGGCGTGAATTCCCGATCACCGACCGCACAGCCCCCGCTTCGGGACGTCAGGCTGAATTCGACCAGCTACTTGACGAATTGTTGACAGATCTTGCCGCCGGACGCCGTGTCGCCATCCATTGCCAGGCCGGGCTCGGCCGGACAGGCCTGCTCGCAGCAGGGCTTCTGGTGCGGTCCGGAACCGGGCCAGACGACGCCATCGCGCTTGTCAGGTCGGCACGCCCCGGAAGTATCGAGACTTCAGGGCAGGAAGATTTCATCCGCAAAATCGAATTCCGGGGACTTGAATAACAGCCCGCGCCGACAATCTGTGGCAAAGACCTCACGACCATCCGGGACTATTCCATGACACTGGCCCTGCTGCTGCTCTCCGGCATCACTCTGTTGCTGCTGGGCGGGCACTACCTTGTCAGGCACGCTGTCGAGCTGGCGGCGAAGCTGAATGTGCCCCCGCTTGTCATCGGGCTGACCATCGTCGCCTTCGGCACATCGGCGCCGGAGCTGGTAATCTCAGTCGGCGCGGTGCTGACCGGTCATGACGACATCGTCATCGGCAATATCATCGGAAGCAACATCGCGAAGTTGCTGATGGTCCTGGCGATGTCGGCGCTGATCTTCCCGGTGAGGGTCGTCAGGCGCACAGTAGGCCGCGAGGGCGCTATCCTACCGGGGCAACGGTTCTGTTCGGCTGGCTGTGCTGGAACGGCCAGGTCTCGCCTGTCGAAGGCGGCGTCCTGCTGGCAAGCCTTGGCGCCTATACGGCCTTTGCGTTCCTTGCCCCGCCGAAGGCGGCCGCCGGACAGGCCGGGGAAGAGATTGTGGCCACGGCCTGCGGGGCAGCCTGATGTTCAACATTCTGGCCATTGCCCTGTCGCTGGCGGCGCTTGCCGGCGGATCGCAGCTCTTTGTTGACGGGGCGGTACGGCTGAGCCTGCTTCTCGGCGTGTCCGAAGCGGTGATCGGCCTGACCGTGGTCGCGGTGGGAACGGCGGCACCCGAGATTGTCACTGCCGCCGCGGCAGCATGGAACCGTCACACCGATGTCGCCATCGGCAATGTGATCGGAAGCAGCATTTTCAATCTACTCGGAATCGCCGGGGTCACCGCACTGGTATCTCCGATCGATGTGGGCGCGCAGTTCATTGAAACCGATATCGGCATTCTGCTTGCCGCCAGCGCAGGCGTCGTCGTCCTCGCCCTGGCACTTGGCAGGCTGGGACGGCGTGCCGGGCTGCTGCTGCTCACCGCCTATGCGGCATATATCCTGCAGCTCGGGTGAGTAAGGCTTGCGATTTTTCGCATTTCTTGAGTTCATGGAGGTCGCGTCCGTCCTGTCGGACACAGAGGACCCGCCGACATCGGTAGCTGAACGCGAGCTATGTCGCGCCATGACCTGAAAGGTGAGCAGATGACAGTCCAATCCAGTATGAAGATCGCCGTCTTCGGACTTGGTTCCATGGGTTATGGCATGGCGCAGTCGCTGCTTCGCGCCGGTCACACCGTCCACGGCTTCGATGTGGTGCCGCAGCAGGTCGAGCGGTTTCAGGATGACGGCGGCGCCGGTGGAGAACTGGCCGATATCGCCGGCAGTCTTGATGCGGTTGTCGTGGTTGTGCTGAACGCCGGGCAGACCGAAGACGTGCTGTTTGGCGACAATGGCGTGGTGCCGCGCCTGAAAGACGGAGCCGTGATCATGTCATGCGCCACGGTTCCCCCGGAATTCGCCATGGATGCCGAGGCGCGATGCGCCGCTGCCGGCATCCATTATCTCGATGCGCCGATCTCCGGCGGGTCGGTCAAGGCGGCAGAGGGCCGGCTCAGCGTGATGGCAGCCGGCAAGCCGGAAGCCTTTGCCGCGGCCCGGCCGGTTCTCGATGCCACCGCCGAGACCGTGTTTGACATGGGGGACCATGCCGGCCCAGGATCGGTTATGAAGTCGGTGAACCAGCTCCTGGCAGGTGTGCATATCGCGACGATGGCGGAGGCTCTGACCTTCGGCATGCAGCAGGGGCTGGCACCGGACCGGTTCCTGGAAGTGATCTCGAAATGCGCCGGCACCAGCTGGATGCTTGAGAACCGCGCGCCGCACATCATCGATGGCGACTACACCCCGCATTCGCAGGTCGATATCTGGCTGAAGGATCTTGGCATTGTTCTGGACATCGCACGGGCGAACAAGTTCAGTGCGCCGATCGCTGCTGCTGCCCTGCAGCAATATGTGGCCGCCTCCGGCATGGGGCTCGGGCGTGAGGATGATGCCGCCGTCGCCAAGGTCTATGCGCGCAATTCCGGACAGCAGCTTCCCGGAGGAGGCTCTTGACAACGCTTCTGGGCTGCATCGCCGATGACTTTACCGGCGCGACCGACCTTGCCGGGTTGCTGGCGCGCTCCGGCGTCAGGGTCTCGCTGCGGCTTGGTGTGCCGGAAGAGCCACCGTCAGAAACGGCGCCGTTCGAGGTGATCGCCCTGAAATGCCGGACGGCGCCGGTGGATGAGGCGGTCGCCGAATGCCGCGCTGCTCTGGCATGGCTTAAGTCAGCCGGCGCCGAGCGCTTCTTCTGGAAATACTGCTCGACCTTCGACAGCACGGATCAGGGCAATATCGGCCCGGTGGCCGAAGCGCTGATGGCTGATCTTGGTGCAGGTCAGACCATCTACTGTCCGGCCTTTCCGGAAAACGGCCGCTCCATCTTCATGGGCAATTTGTTTGTCGGGCAGCAGCCGCTGGCGGAAAGCCCGATGAAGGATCATCCGCTGACCCCGATGCGCGACAGCAACCTGATGCGGCTTCTCGAGCCGCAGGTAACGCGACCCGTGGGGCTGGCCGACAGGCTGACGGTGGCGAAGGGTGCCAATGCGCTACGCGAAAAACTGGACAACCTTGCCACAGATGGCGTGGCGCATGTTGTGGTGGATGCGGTCGCCAATGACGACCTTGGCGTTATTGCTGCCGCCTGCCGCGACATGACCCTGCTGACTGGCGGGTCGGCCGTGGCGATGCCGCTGCCGGATCTCTACCGCGCCGACGGCAGCCTTGCCGCAGATGCGCCCGCCGCCGCCGTGCCGGATCTGGCGCCGGGGGCGGTCATCCTTTCGGGAAGCTGCTCGGCGATGACGAATGAACAGGTGGCCGCTTATGGCCCAGGCGCCGCTTCGCTGCGGCTTGACCCGCTGCGGCTGGCAGAAGATGGCGCGGGTCCGGCGCTGGACTGGCTTGCCGCGCAACCCGCAGGCAGCAATCCCCTGATCTATGCCACCGCAAGTCCCGAGGATGTTCGCGCCGCCCAGGAGAGACTTGGGGTGGCAGAGGCCGGTGCGCTGGTCGAACAGGCGCTTGCCGCGCTTGCCATCGCCGCGTTCGAAGCCGGCATCCGCAGGTTCGTGGTGGCCGGCGGCGAGACATCCGGCGCGGTGGCACAGGCGCTTGGCCTGTCGCGCCTCGACATTGGCGCCGAAATTGCGCCCGGCGTTCCCTGGACCTTTTCCCGCGTCAGGGGCGAGGACATTGCGATCACCCTGAAATCGGGTAATTTTGGGGATGGGGATTTCTTTGCCGCCGCACTGGCGCGACTGGAGGAATGATGGGCAGCGACAACCGGTTACGCGAACAGATCTGCCTTCTGGCAAAGTCGATGTTCGACCGCGGCCTGACGGGCGGCAGCACCGGCAATATTTCCGCCCGCACCGAAGATGGCGGGCTGCTGGTCTCTCCCACCGGCACCAGCTTCGGACGGCTGGACCCGGCGCGGCTGGCGCTGATCGACAAGTCCGGACGGCATGTGGACGGCGATGCGCCGACCAAGGAGATGCCGCTTCACAGCGCCTTCTACGACACCCGCTCAAGTGCCGGCGCGGTGGTCCATCTTCATTCCTGTCATTCGGTGGCGCTGTCGATTATGCCGGATGTCGACGAGGATGACTTTCTGCCGCCATTGACGCCCTATGCCATCATGAAACTCGGCAAGGTGAAGCTGCTTCCCTTCTTCCTGCCGGGCGACCCTGCGATGGGCGAGGCGGTGCGCGGCCTTGCCGGAAAACGCGCGGCCGTAATGCTCGCCAGTCACGGGCCAGTTGTAGCCGGCAAGGATGTCGAGGCCGCCTGCAATGCCATCGAGGAGCTGGAGGACACGGCGCGGCTTGCCATGATGACCCGCGGCATGAACCCGCGCATGCTGACCCCCGGCCAGGTCCGTGAGCTTGTGAACGGCTTTGATGTGGAATGGGACGAGTGACCCGGTTCTCCGCCAATCTGGGATTCCTGTGGACGGACCGGCCGCTTGCCGATGCCGTGCGCGCGGCCGCTGCGGCAGGCTTCGACGCTGTGGAATGCCACTGGCCCTATGACGAGGATGCCGGCGCAGTCAAGGCGGCGCTGGCCGAGACCGGGCTGTCCATGCTGGGGCTGAACGCGCCGCGCGGCAATGTCGGGGCTGGCGAGAACGGGCTGGCGGCGCTTGTCGGGCGCGAAACGGAAGCGCGTGCCGGCATCGACGCGGCGCTGGATTACGCCGATGCCATCGATGCCGGCAACATCCATGTGCTGTCGGGATTTGCCGGCGGCGAAGCGGCGGAGGCCTGCTTTGTCGAAAACCTGCGTTATGCTGCCGATGCGGCGGCACCGCGCGGACACACCATCCTGATCGAGCCGCTGAACCATCATGACGCGCCGGGCTATTTCCTGAACCATACAGAGAAGGCCCGCCGGATCATCGAGGCTGTGGGCGCGCCCAACCTCAAGCTGATGTTCGACTGCTATCACATCCAGATTCTGGAAGGCGACCTGACCCGCCGGATCGACGCCAATCTCGACATCACCGGCCATATCCAGTTCGCCGGCGTGCCGTCGCGTGGCCGGCCCGATATGGGCGAGGTCAATTACGCGCATATCTTCGCGCATCTGGCCGCGCGCGGATATGACGCCCCGCTCGGCGCGGAATACAGGCCGGAGGCAGGCGACACCGATGCCTCGCTCGGCTGGATGGCAGCACTGCGCTGACCGCAAGCCGCGGTCATGATGATCAGGCTGTCTTGGAAAGAGTTGGTGGGCCCGGCAGGACTCGAACCTGCAACAACACGGTTATGAGCCGTGGGTTCTAACCAATTGAACTACAGGCCCCCAAGGGGAACGGCCGACAGCAGCTGGTGCGATCACATATCCACTATCGGCCAAAAGACGGTTCGGGGAAAGGCTATCAGTTCTCGAGGAAGCTGCGAAGTTTGCGCGACCGCGACGGATGCTTCAGCTTGCGAAGCGCCTTTGCCTCAATCTGGCGGATACGCTCACGTGTCACGCTGAACTGCTGGCCCACTTCCTCAAGCGTGTGGTCGGTATTCATGCCGATGCCGAAACGCATCCGCAGCACCCGCTCCTCACGCGCCGTCAGGCTGGCGAGCACCCGCGTCGTGGTCTCTCGCAGATTGGCGTGAATGGCCGCGTCCAACGGCTGCACCGCGTTCTTGTCCTCGATGAAATCGCCGAGATGGCTGTCCTCCTCGTCGCCGATCGGGGTCTCGAGGCTGATCGGCTCCTTGGCGATCTTCAGCACCTTGCGAACCTTGTCGATCGGCATCGACAGCTTTTCGGCGAGTTCCTCCGGAGTCGGCTCGCGGCCGATTTCGTGAAGCATCTGGCGCGAGGTGCGCACCAGCTTGTTGATCGTCTCGATCATGTGCACCGGAATACGGATGGTGCGCGCCTGATCGGCGATCGAGCGGGTGATGGCCTGCCTGATCCACCAGGTGGCATAGGTCGAGAATTTGTAGCCGCGGCGGTACTCGAACTTGTCGACGGCCTTCATCAGGCCGATGTTGCCTTCCTGGATCAGGTCCAGGAACTGCAGGCCCCGATTGGTGTATTTCTTCGCAATGGAGATCACCAGGCGCAGGTTCGCCTCGACCATTTCCTTCTTCGCGCGGGCGCTTTCGCGCTGGCCGCGCTGGATGGTCTGGATGATGGCGCGGAATTCCGGAACAGACAGCCCGACATCATCGACGACGAGACGGATCTTGTCCTGAATTTCGGCAAGTTCGTCACGATGCTGCGCCTTCAGCTTGCGCCACTGGTTGCTGCGGTAGTCGTCGCCCGGCCAGCTCTCGACACATTCGCGGTTCGTCCAGGCTTCGAGAAGCTGCGCGCGCGGCACGCCGGCGGCCGTCGCCGTGGTCAGCAGGCGGCCCTCGATCTTGGTGACATGCTTGTTCAGGGTGAAGAGCTGGTCCGACAGCGCCTCGATCCGGTTGGCATGGAAATTCACGCCTTCCATCAGCTCGACGAGCTTGATCTTGAGATCGAGGTGATTGGCCTCGGTGCGCGGCGACAGCGGCTCGTCATTGGCCATTTTCGCAAGGCGCCGGTCCTGAGAGCGGCTGAACTGCTTGAACAGCGTCGCGATCTGGTCGAACACATCCATCATATGGTCGCGGATGGCATCTTCCATCGCCGCAAGCGACATGTTCAGATCATCACCCTCGTCGCCGGTATTGGCATCGCGGGTCGAGGTATCCGTATCAGCGTCGCCATCCTCTTCGGATTCTTCTTCCGCCTCTTCTTCCTCGGCTTCTTCCTCGGGGAGGTCGTCCTCGTCTATATCGTCGTCCATGCGCGACATCATTTCCCCGTCCACCGGCGCGCCGTTCAGCTTGGCGTAAGTGGTCTCGAGATCAATGATGTCACGGAGCGGCACCACACCGTCGGCAATCTGGTCGCGCCAGTGCAGCAGCGCCCGGATGGTCAGCGGGGATTCGCAAATGCCGCCGATCATCAGCTCTCGACCGGCCTCGATACGTTTGGCAATCGCGATCTCTCCCTCGCGCGAAAGCAGCTCGACGCTGCCCATCTCGCGAAGATACATGCGCACCGGATCGTCGGTGCCGGATACATCGCTGTCGGACACATTGCCCGCAGAGCGCTGTTCCTCGCCCTCGCCTTCCGAGGAGTCGTCGCTGTCCGCTGCCTCGACAACGGATACGCCCATCTCGTTCAGCGTCGACATGAAATCGTCAATCTGCTCGGAGGTGAAATCCTCGGCCGGAAGCGCAGCGTTCAGCTCGTCATGGGTGACGTAGCCGCGCTCCTTTCCGAGACGCATCAGCGTCTTCAGGGTCTGCTGCGCGGCGTCGTTGTCCTGTGCTTCGGCCGCGCTGTCCTGCGGCTGCATTTCTGCTTCGGTCTGCTGATTTGCCTTGGCTGCCATGAATGCTATCTGCTTCCTCTCGGGCGGGGCTTGTCCCGGCCCAGCTATCTTGGATCAATCTGCCGCCGGCGCTAGCGCGGCAGGCTTGCTGATGTGGAAAACAATCCGGAAGACCCGCCGACAAGCCGGAGTAACTCGTCCAGTCGCCGACCGGCTTCCTCTCCGTCAAGTGTCGCAGGATTGAAGGGCATGCGCGCTCTCATCTCGTCCCCCTCAAGCACATCGATCGCGTCAGTCAACTCCAACCCCACTAAATGATGCCTTAACGCCGCTGCGTCAAGGTCCGGATCGCGTATAACAGCATCAATCGCGGCTTTTTTGAGCGACTCGAGGGCCGCGTCACCGGAATCGATCTGGATCAGGGACTCGCACAGTTCGGGAATCAGGGCCGGATGCGCCAGAATGATGGCGCAGACGGCACGGTGCCGGTGAATCGCGCCGGCAGCCGGACGCCTCACCGGCGGGCGCAGCGGCCCGGTCATGCCTGCGCGTCCCTGACCGCGCCCGGCCGAGCGCATCGCCGCGATCCGGGCCTCGATCTCGTCGGCAAATGCCGTGCGAACCTGATTGTGGCCGATCTGCCGGACCTGGCCACGAACCGCCTGCCAGAATTCGGCGCGCTGCTCGGGCTGCCGCAGATCATGCTCGGCGGCAAAGCTGGTCCACAGGCTGTCGATCAGCGAGCTTGCCGTATTGATCACCTTCAGCAGCCCGTCCCCGCCCTCCTTCTGCAGAAGGTCGTCCGGGTCCTTGCCTTCCGGCAGCATGGCCAGCCGCGCCGACTTGCCCGGCTGCAACAACGGCAGCAGCCTTTCAAGCGCGCGTTTCTGGGCGCGCTTCCCGGCGGCATCGCCGTCGAAACAGAGCACCGGCTCGTCATGCAGTTTCCAAAGATGAGTAATCTGCTCTTCGGTCAGCGCGGTGCCGAGCGGCGCCACAGCGGTGGCCACGCCGCTCTGCTGGATGGCGATCACATCCATATAGCCTTCGGCAACGAGAAGCGGCAGCTTGCGCCGCAGCCCTTCGCGGGCCTGCACCCAGCCATAGAGAACCGATTTCTTGGAAAAGGTCGGCCCCTCGCCCGAATTCAGGTATTTGGGCTGCGCGTCGCCGAGCGCCCGCGCGCCAAAGGCGATGACACGTCCCTGCTTGTCCTCGATCGGAAACATGACCCGGTCGCGGAAATAGTCGAACAGCTCGCCGTCCCGATCACTTCGTCGGACGACACCTGCCGCCAGCATGTCCTCGTCCGTAAAACCGCGTGCAGCCAGTGCCGCACGCAATCCGCCACGCGGTGCATAGCCGAGGCGATAGCTGCCGACCGCACCCGCATCCAGGCCGCGCCCATGCAGGTAACGCGCCGCGACACGGCCGTCATCCCGCTTCAGGCCTGCCTGAAAATACTTGGCTGTTTCCTCGAGGATATCGAGCGCTGCCTTGCGCTGACGCGTGCGCTGAGGGTCCTCGGGCGCGCTGCGCGGCACGGTGAGCCCGGCCATGGACGCCAGCCTCTCGACAGCTTCCATGAAATCCAGGCCGTCGGTCTCGCGAAGAAAGGAAATGGCGTCGCCATGAGCGCCGCAGCCAAAGCAATGGTAGAAGCCCTGGTCATCGACAACAGAAAACGAGGGAGTCTTTTCAGAATGGAACGGGCACAGGCCGGTGAAGCGGTTGCCCTTCCGGGTCAGCTTGACGCGCTTTCCGACGATGTCCGAAAGCGGCACCCGCTGGCGCAAATCCTCGATGAATTCCGGTGGGACGGCCATTCACTCCCCGTGCGCCTGTTGCTGTGAATGCGGCACCCGGGCGGTGCCGTTTCCGACCATATTGCGGTGGCAACACGCCTCCCGCAAGACATCCTTCGGACAAACAGCCAAAGAAGCGACAAGTCACCCCTCGCCAAGGAGCGCCGCCTTGACCTTCTGGCTTGCCGCCGAGAAATCCATCTGGCCGGCATGGGTCGACTTCAGCTGCGCCATCACCTGGCCCATATCCTTGATCGAGCTTGCGCCGGTCGCTGCGACAGCGTCGGCAATGGCGGCCTCGATTTCGGCCTCGCCAAGCTGCGCCGGAAGGAACCCGGTGATGATGGTGATCTCCGCTTCTTCCGCCTCGGCCAGCTCCGGCCGGTTGCCGTCGCGGTACATTTTGGCCGAATCGGTCCGCTGCTTGATCATGGTCTGCATCATCGACAGGATTTCGTCGTCGCCGATGCCATCCTGGTTGCCGTTGCCGCGCGCCGCGATATCGCGGTCCTTCAGCGCAGCGCTGATCAGACGCATTGTCGCCAGAGCGGCCTGATCCTTGGCCTTCAGCGCATTTTTCATTGATGAGGCAATTTCTTCGCGCAAATTCGCCATAACACACCTGCCTAGACTTTACGGTCCCTTAAAGACGGCCCCGACCGGATTTCCCTGATCACGATTCGCACCGCGTCCAAATCCGCTTCAATGCGGGACAGCCATGCCACCCGCAGCCCCGGAAGAGGCTGGTTCTTAGCGGCAAACGCGGCCTTGTGCAAGAGGCGGGCCAAAACCGCCATGCTGCCACTTGACCGGTACTACAGCCTTATGTATCACACATCTGCTCTGGCGCATCGCCCTTATTGCTCCGTCCCACCGGACGCCTTTCGCGACATGCTTGCCGGGCCATCTGAATGTGACCTGATATTGCAAGGACCCCGATGGCGCCGAACACGAACTCAGGCCGGACACAGGCCGCCCCGCGCGCAGCCTCATCCCGACCGACCGCTGTTCTCGTTCTCAGTGATGGATCCGTATTCAAAGGCCGTGGTTTCGGTGCCGCTGTCACGAATGTGGGCGAGGTCTGTTTCAATACATCCATGACCGGCTATCAGGAGATCATGACCGATCCCTCTTACGCCGGCCAGATCATCACCTTTACATTCCCGCATATCGGCAATGTCGGCGCCAACGGCAAGGATCACGAGACCGGCGCACCGTCGGCACTTGGCATGATCACGCGGCAGCTGCCTACCGCACCCGCCAACTGGCGCAGCGAATCCTCGCTTGAGGCCTGGATGGTGGCACATGACCTTCCCGGCATTGCCGGGGTCGATACCCGCGCGCTGACCCGCCGTATCCGAGACGCAGGCGCCCCCACCGGAGTGATCTGCCACAACCCCGACGGCGTCTTCGATATCGACGCGCTGGCGGCACAGGCACGCGACTGGCCGGGGCTTGCCGGCATGGACCTCGCCATCGAGGTGACGCGCGACGCGGAAGCCGCGTGGGACGAGGGAAGCTGGGACTTCCTCAGCGCGACCCATCTCGCCACCGATGCCGCGCACCGGGTCGTCGCCATGGATTTCGGCTGCAAGGACAATATCCTGCGCTGCCTGACCGACGCCGGATGTGAAGTCACCGTCGTGCCTGCCGAAACCAAAGCGGACACCATCCTCGCCATGAAGCCCGACGGTGTGTTCCTGTCGAACGGCCCCGGCGACCCCGCCGCCACCGGCGGGTACGCGGCCGGCGAAATTTCCGCGATCATCGATTCCGGCCTTCCCGTCTTCGGAATCTGCATCGGTCACCAGCTGATGGCGCTTGCCATGGGGGCCAGCACCACCAAAATGGAGCGCGGCCACCGGGGCGCGAACCATCCGGTCAAGGACCTCGCCACCGGCCGTATCGAGATTACCAGCCAGAACCACGGCTTCGTCGTCGATCCAGACAGCCTTCCCGACACCCTGGAAGTCACGCACCTGTCGCTGTTCGACGGCTCCGTCGAAGGGCTGCGCCACCGCGAGAAGCCTGCCTTCTGCGTCCAGTACCACCCCGAATCCTCGCCGGGTCCGCATGACTCGCGTTATCTGTTCGACCGTTTCACCGCGCTCATGGAAGAGCGGAAAGGATAAGGATGCCGCGCCGCGACGACATCAGCTCCATCCTCATCATCGGCGCCGGCCCGATCATCATCGGTCAGGCCTGCGAGTTCGACTATTCCGGAGCACAGGCCTGCAAGGCGCTGAAGGCGGAGGGGTACCGGGTGATCCTGGTCAACTCTAACCCGGCGACCATCATGACCGATCCGGAGATGGCGGACGCCACCTATATCGAGCCGATCACACCGGCCACTGTCGCACGCATCATCGAGGCCGAGCGCCCCGACGCGCTGCTGCCGACCATGGGCGGCCAGACCGCGCTGAACACCGCGCTGGCGCTGGACAAGGACGGCACGCTCGAAAAATTCGGCGTCGAAATGATCGGTGCGCGCCCCGATTCCATCGAAAAGGCCGAGGACCGCGAGCTGTTCCGCGTGGCGATGGAAAAGATCGGCCTGCATTGCGCCCGCGCCCGCACAGTGAACAATTTCGACGACGCGCTCGAGGCGCTCGACACGGTCGGATTGCCGGCGATCATCCGCCCGTCCTTTACCCTTGGCGGCGAAGGTGGCGGGGTGGCCTACAACCGAGCCGAATTCGAGGAAATTGTAGGTAACGGCCTGCGGCTGTCGCCGGTCAGCGAGGTGCTGATCGAGGAATCCATCCTCGGATGGAAGGAATTCGAGATGGAGGTGGTGCGCGACACCGCCGACAACTGCATCATCGTCTGCTCGATCGAGAATATGGACCCGATGGGCGTCCATACCGGCGATTCCATCACCGTGGCACCGGCGCTGACCCTGACCGACAAGGAATATCAGGCGCTCCGCGATGCCTCGCTTGCCGTGCTTCGCGAGATCGGGGTCGATACCGGCGGATCGAACGTGCAGTTCGCCGTCTGCCCGAACACCGGCCGCATCATCATCATCGAGATGAACCCGCGGGTCAGCCGTTCGTCGGCGCTGGCGTCAAAGGCCACCGGCTTCCCGATTGCCAAGGTCGCGGCGAAACTGGCCGTCGGTTATACGCTGGACGAGCTGGCGAACGACATCACCGGCGTGACCCCGGCAAGCTTCGAGCCGACCATCGACTATGTCGTGACGAAGATCCCGCGCTTCACCTTCGAGAAGTTCCCGGGATCGGAAGCGAAACTCTCGACATCGATGAAGTCCGTGGGCGAGGCGATGGCTGTCGGCCGTTCCTTCGAGGAAAGCCTGCAAAAAGCGCTTCGTTCCATGGAGACCGGACTGACCGGCCTTGATGAAGTGCCGATGCCCGAACAGGACGAGGCGCTTGGCGGCGACCCTGTGCGCGGCTGGCTCGGCGAATTCGTTCCCTTCCGCATTCTTCGCATCGCCCAGGCCATGCGCTCCGGCATGTCGGTGGACGAGCTTGCCGCGATCACCGGCTGGGACAGCTGGTTCCTCTCGCGGATCGAGGCCATTCTCGATGCCGAGGCGATGCTGGCCGAGGAAGGGCTGCCGACCGACGCGGCGACGCTGCAAAGCCTGAAATCCATGGGGTTCTCCGACGCCCGCATGGCGAAACTGACCGGCAAGACCCGCAGCGCGGTCACCGCCGCGCGGCATGAGGCCGGCGTACATCCGGTGTTCAAGCGCATCGACACCTGCGCCGCCGAATTCGCCGCCGAGACCGCCTACATGTATTCCTGTTACGAGCCCTTCATCGGCGCCGAGTGCGAATCCGCGCCGGCCGACCGCAAGAAGGTGGTCATCCTTGGCGGCGGCCCGAACCGGATCGGCCAGGGGATCGAATTCGACTATTGCTGTGTCCATGCCTGCTATGCGCTGTCCGACGCCGGCTACGAGACCATCATGATCAACTGCAACCCAGAAACGGTGTCGACCGACTATGACACCTCGGACCGGCTGTATTTCGAGCCGCTGACCGACGAGGATGTGATCGAGGTCATCCGCCGCGAATCCCAGGCCGGCGAGATGCATGGCGTCGTTGTCCAGCTTGGCGGCCAGACGCCGCTGAAGATCGCCGCCGCGCTGGAGCAGGCGAACATCCCGATCCTCGGAACCAGCCCGGACGCCATCGACCTTGCCGAAGACCGCGAGCGGTTCCAGCAACTGGTCAACGACCTGAAGCTGCGCCAGCCGGAGAACGGCATCGCGCATTCCGCCGAAGAGGCGCGCGACATCACCGCCCGTGTCGGCCTGCCGGTCGTCATCCGCCCGTCCTATGTTCTTGGCGGGCGCGCGATGGAGGTGGTGCATCACGAAGCCGATCTCGAGCGCTACATGCGTGACGCGGTTGTCGTTTCCGGCGACAACCCGGTGCTGATCGACAGCTTCCTGAACAACGCCATCGAGGTTGATGTCGACGCGCTGTGCGACGGCGAGGACGTCTATATCGGCGGCATCATGGAACATATCGAGGAAGCCGGCATCCATTCCGGCGACTCTGCCTGCTCGCTGCCGCCGCAGACCCTGTCGGACGCGCTGATCGACGAGATCCGCCGCCAGACCGAGGCGCTGGCCCGCGCGCTGGGCGTTGTCGGGCTGATGAATGTGCAGTTCGCCATCAAGGACGAGGACATCTATCTTCTCGAGGTGAACCCGCGCGGCAGCCGCACCGTGCCATTCGTCGCCAAGGCGACAGGCGTGCCGCTGGCTAAGATCGCGGCCCGCGTGATGGCGGGCGAGAAACTGGCCGGGTTCGACCTTGACGATATCTCGCCGGACCATGTCGCGGTGAAGGAAGCCGTCTTCCCCTTCGCACGTTTCCCGGGAAGCGATGTGGTGCTGGGGCCGGAGATGAAATCGACCGGCGAGGTCATGGGGATCGACCGCGATTTCGGCCTCGCCTTCGCCAAGAGCCAGCTTGGCGCCGGCGTGGAGCTGCCCCTGTCCGGCAGGGTGTTCGTCTCGGTTCGCGACGAGGACAAGCCTGCCTTCATCGACATCTGCCGCGACCTGCACGAGATGGGGTTCGAAATCCTCGCGACCGGCGGCACCATGACCGTGCTGACCGGGGCCGGGGTGCCCGCGACCCGCATCAACAAGGTGATGGAAGGCCGTCCGCACGCTGTCGACGCGATGCTGTCGGGCGACATCCAGCTTGTTATAAATACCGCCATGGGCGCGGCATCGATGCGGGATTCTTTCTCCTTGCGCCACACCGCATTAAAGAACAAAATTCCTTACTACACGACGGTATCAGGCAGTCGCGCCGCCGCGCAGGCCATCAGGGCGCTGCAAAAGGGCGATCTTGGCGTTCGTACGCTTCAAGGGTTTCTGTCCGACATTGCCAGCTGATCCGGCTTCCCGCCGCACGCATCCTGCCTGCCGCGGGCTGCAGCCGGGCCGGCTTGTTACGGAAGCCACTTGGCGTCAGGAAGGCGGTCGCGCCAGCCTGCCACCTGTTACTGGCCGGCGGCTCCGTGCCGTACGGCATGACTGAGACATGACAGGACCGGCCGCCGGCTTCACGCCGATTTCATGGCCGGCAGGACGAACAGGAACGATGGAAAAGATTCCCTTTACCCCGCAGGGGCTGGAAACGATCAAGGAAGAGCTGGCGCACCTCAAGGGGCATGAGCGCCAGGCCGTGATCAATGCCATTGCCGAGGCCCGCGAGCATGGCGACCTGTCGGAGAATGCCGAGTATCACGCCGCGCGCGAGAAACAGTCCTTTATCGAGGGCCGCATCACCGAGCTTGAGGATGTGACCAGCCGCGCCGAGGTGATCGACGCCACGAAACTGTCCGGCGAGAAGGTGACCTTCGGCACATCGGTCGGAGTCGCCGACGAGGATACGGACGAGGAATCGATCTTCCATATCGTCGGACCCTATGAGGCGGATATCAATCGCGGGCTGGTATCGACCTCCTCGCCCATCGCCAAGGGGCTGATCGGCAAGTCGGTCGGGGATTCCGCCGAGGTGCACACCCCGGGCGGCGTCAAGAGCTACGAGATCATCTCGATCGAGCTGTTCGACATGAGCAAGGTCTAGGCGGGACGGCCAAGCACCGTCCGTTCACCCCTAGCCCTCGATCTCGTCGATGGGAACGCCCGGCATGTTCTTGGCCGAGCGGATGGCGAGCGCCGTCTTCACATGGCTGACATTCGGCGCCGGGGTCAGGCGCGAGGTCAGGAATTTCTGAAAGTCGTCCCAGTCATGGGCGGCGATCTTCAGCAGGAAATCGGTCTCGCCCATCAGCATGTGGCACTCGCGCACCTGCGGCCAGGCGCTGACCATTTCCTCGAACTGCTGGAGATCGGCCTCGGCCTGGCTGGTCAGCCCGACAAAGGCAAAGACCTGAACGGTGTAGCCAAGGGATTCGGCATCGATATCGGCGTGGTATCCGCGGATGATGCCCTCTTCCTCGAGAACGCGGACACGGCGCAGACAAGGCGGCGCGGAAATGCCGGCACGCTTGGCGAGGTCGACATTCGTCATCCTGCCGTCTTCCTGCAGATCGCTCAGGATCTGGCGGTCAACCGTATCCAGCTTTACCTTACCGGCCATGCTTTCCGACCCGTTCTTTCCCGATCCATGCTGTTTGCCAAGTAGTTTGGCCATGTGGCGGATGAACCTCCGCCAATGGTCACAACGATAAATATGGGACTGCGACTGCGCAAGAAAATTGCGCAAGATTATTGCGCGGAAAAAGTGTATTTTCTTTTAAAGAAATAGAGGTTGACATGCCGCCCGGCACGCCACCCTGTCCCGAGGCCGAGTTGGAGATCGCGCCACATGCCGCAGACCACAGCCATCGACGGGACAGGTCCGGTGCTGGTCCGGGTGGTCAGCGACGGCACCGCCGGCATGCGGTTGCAGGCGCTGGCACTTGCGGAATCACTGCAGCGCGCGCGGCCGGACTGGAAATGTGACGAGTTCACCATCACCCCGCACCCGCTGACCCGCGCTATGCCGCGGCTGGCGGCCTGGCTTCCGTCCATGCCGCTCTATGGCAGCACGCCGCCCGGAAGGGGAACTGGCAGTGAAACTGGCAGGACTACCGACGGGCTGGCCGGCGGGCGGGCGGGCTTCCCGGGGGCGGCATCGCTGTCGCGGCGGCCGCATGCCGGGCGCTATCCCGACATCATGATCACCTGCGGGCGCCGGATGGCTGGGTTCGCGCTGGCGATGCGCCGGCGGGCCCGCGCCGACGGCAAGCCGATGCAGATCGTCCAGCTTCAGGACCCGCGCCTGCCGCCTTCCATGTTCGACGCGCTGGTGGTGCCGCGGCATGACCGGGCGCGCGGGGCGAATGTGCTGGTCACCACCGGATCGCTGAACAGGCTGACGCTCGACAGCATCAAGTCTGCGATGATGGCGCTGCCGTCACGCTGGCTGACGACCACGCGCCACACCGCGGTCGCGGTGATGATCGGCGGCGACAACAGGCGCTACCGCATCACGCCGGAAATGGCGGACGGCATGGCCGACAGGCTGGCGCGCTTCGCCGCCGGGGCAAAGGCGACGCTGATGATCATGGCCTCGCGCCGGACACCGGACGGGCTGGTCGAGCGGCTGTGCGCGAACCTTCCCGCCGGCGGCGCGATGCTGCCGCAAAAGGGCGAGCCGAACGTCTATCCCGGCGTCCTGGGCCTCGCCCAGGCGGTGATCGTCACATCGGATTCGGTGAATATGGCAAGCGAGGCGGCGATCACCGGAAAGCCGGTGCTGATCGCCCCCTGGCAGAGCGCCACCGCCGCCAACCCCAGCGGCGAGGCAGGACGCATCCGCGCCTTTCACGACCATATGTTCGCCGGCAGCCACACCGCGCCGATGGCTGGCACCATCCCGAACGGGTCGTTCGAACGGCTGGACGAGATGGCCGGCCTGACCGAAGAGCTGCTGACGCTGCTGGGGCGTTAGGGCCCCCTAGTAATACAGCTCGCGCGGGTCGGTGATGCCGAGATTGGCGTAGAGCCCTTCCACCTGATCGCGATAGCCGTTGAAGATCATCGTCGGCACGCGCTCGTTGGTGCCGAGCATGCGTTCCGTCTTCTGCGGCCAGCGCGGGTGCGGAATGCCCGGATTCACATTCGCCCAGAAACCGTATTCCTTGGCGGCGAGCTCTTCCCAGAAGCTGACCGGGCGCTCGTCGGTGAAGGTGAAGCGGACAATCGACTTGATCGACTTGAAGCCGTATTTCCACGGGGTGACCAGCCGGATCGGCGCGCCGTTCTGGTTCGGCAGCGGCTTGCCATAGATGCCGGTGGCGAGGAAGGCCAGCTCGTTCTGCGCCTCTTCGATGGTCAGCCCCTCGACATAGGGCCACGGGTACCAGGCCTGTTTCTGGCCCGGCGCAACCTTGGGGTCGAGGAAGGTTTCCATGCGCAGATATTTCGCGCCCGAGGTCGGCTTCGCCACCTTCATCAGGTTCGCCAGCGGCACGCCCGACCAGGGAACGGCCATCGCCCAGGCCTCGACACAGCGGTGCCGGTAGAGCCGTTCCTCGGTCCCGCCCATGGCGGCGACCAGATCCTCGGCATCCATTGTCAGCTCCTGCTCGACCATGCCGTCGATGGTGACGGCCCACGGGTCGGCCTGCATCTTGCGGGTCTTCTTCCAGATGTTCTTCGAGGACCCGAACTCGTAGAAATTGGTGTAGGTGGTGGCGTCCTCTTCGTCCGTGATCGCGCGGTCGAGCACATAATCCTCGTTGCGCGGGAACGGATAGCCGCCGATGGCGGCCATCGCGGTGCTGGCCATGCCGCCACCGATCAGGCCCGATGTGGCGAGACCGAGCCCGGCGAAGCCGGCGGCCTTCAGCCATTCGCGGCGGTTCATGTAGACGGATTCGGATGTGGCGGCGGATTCAGGCAGCTCCCAGGACCGGCGTTGCTTGATCAGCATGGTCATGCCTCCCTCATAACGGGTGGATCAGGGTTACGGAATAGCGGCCGGTGCGCGGTGCACAGCGATCGCAGAAAATCATTGATAATTCCTACCCCGGCAATGTGGCAGCGATAAGGCGAATGGTTCGGGTAAATCAGCCGGGTATATCAGCCGGGCGGATCAGCGAAGCGAGGCGACGACCTCGGCAATGCGGCCGAGCGCCGTCTGCAGCACATAATCGGCGGCGGCGAAGCTCAGCCGGAAGGCCGGCGACAGACCGAAGGCGACCCCCGGGACCACCGCCACCTCGGCCAGTTCCAGTAGCGCGGCGGCGAAGTCGCTGTCGCTCGCGATCACCTTGCCGTCGGGCCGCGCCTTGCCGATCAGGCCCGAGATATCGGCGAACACATAGAAGGCGCCATCCGGGGCCGGGCAGCTGACCCCGTCCATCGCGTTCAACGCCGCCACCACCATGGCGCGGCGGCGGGCGAAGGCGGCGTTGTTCTCGGCGATGAAACCGGTCGGGCCGTTCAGCGCGGCGACGGCGGCATGCTGGGCGATGCTGCCGGGCGAGGATGTGGATTGCGACTGCAGCTTGGCCATGGCTTTCACCAGCGGCACCGGCGCCGCCGCAAAGCCGATGCGCCAGCCGGTCATGCAATAGGATTTCGACACCCCGTTCAGGGTCAGCACCCGGTCCGCCAGGTCGGGCGCGAGGCCGGCGATGGTGCTGAATTCGAACCCGTCATAGGTCAGATGCTCGTAGAGGTCGTCCGAGATCACCATCAGATTCGGGTGCCGGCGGATGACATCGGCGAAGGCGCGCAGCTCGTCCGCGCTGTAGCCCATGCCGGTCGGGTTCGACGGGCTGTTGATGATGACCCAGCGCGAACGTGGGGTGATCGCCGCCTCGAGCCGTTCGGGCGACAGTTTCAGCCCGTCGGCAAAGCCGCTGGCAAGAAAGACGGGCGTGCCGCCGGCCACCTCGGTGATGCCGGCGAAGCTGACCCAGTAGGGGGCCGGAATGATCACCTCGTCGCCGGCCTGCACCGTCGCCATCAGCGCGTTGAACAGCACCTGCTTGCCGCCGGTGCCGACCGAAATGTTGGCGGCGCTGACGTCGAGCCCGTTCTCGCGGCGGAATTTCTCGGCGACCGCCTCCTTCAGCTCGGGGATGCCGTCGACCTGGGTATAGCGGGTGTGGCCGTCATGGATGGCGCGGATCGCGGCCTCCTTCACATGCGGCGGGGTCTCGAAATCGGGCTCGCCGACGGCAAGGCCGATGACATCGCGCCCGGCGGCGCGAAGGTCGAGCGCCAGCGACGAGATCGCCACCGTCGGCGAGGGCGCGATGCGCGTCACCCGGTCGGCGAAGGCGATGGACGGGGTATCAGGCCCGGCACCAGGCCCGGCGTCAGGTGTTTTCGATGAGTCACTCATGGCATCAGATGTGCCACAGGCAACGGATGGTGGGAAGGGGGTATGCCCGGATGATTAGATATGCTGTCCCGCCCCTTCCCTCGTCCCGCCGCACCCCCTATCTTCCAGGCATGGAAGACGCGACCCCGACACCCGACACCCCGGCCCCCGGCCAGCCGTCCCCCGGCACCCCAACCGGCAACGGCACATCCGTCGGCGAGATGATCATCACGCGCCCGCGCGCGCCGGCGGATTTCGACCTGCAGTCCGCCTTCTCGCCAGCCGGCGACCAGCCGACCGCGATCAAGGAGCTGGTCGAGGGAATCCGGAACGGCGAGCGCGACCAGGTGCTGCTCGGCGTCACCGGATCGGGCAAGACCTTCACCGCCGCGCATGTGATCCGCCAGATCAAGCGGCCGACCCTGATCCTCGCCCCGAACAAGACGCTGGCCGCCCAGCTCTATGGCGAGATGAAGGCGCTGTTCCCCGAGAACGCGGTCGAATATTTCGTCAGCTATTACGACTATTACCAGCCCGAGGCCTATGTCCCGCGCTCCGACACCTATATCGAGAAGGAAAGCTCGATCAACGAGCAGATCGACCGCATGCGCCACTCGGCGACGCGCGCACTGCTGGAGCGGGACGATGTGATCATCGTCGCCTCGGTGTCCTGCATCTACGGCATCGGGTCGGTCGAGACCTATTCGACCATGACCTTCCGCCTGTCGAAGGGCGAGGAGATCGAGCGGCAGTCGCTGCTGCGCCGCCTGACCGAGCTGCAATACCGGCGCAACGACACCAATTTCGTGCGCGGCACCTTCCGCGTGCGCGGCGACAATGTCGAGCTGTTCCCGGCCCACCTCGAGGACCGCGCCTGGCGGATCTCGCTGTTCGGCGACGAGATCGAGGAGATGTTCGAGATCGACCCGCTGACCGGCGAGAAGACGGCGAAGCTGGAGACGATCACCGTCTTTGCTAATTCGCACTATGTGACGCCGCGGCCGACATTGCAGCAAGCGACCAAGCTGATCCGCAACGAGCTGAAGACCCGCATCGCCGACTTCACCGAGCAGGGCAAGCTTCTGGAGGCGCAGCGCATCGAGCAGCGCACGCAGTTCGATATCGAGATGATCGAGGCCACCGGGTCCTGCGCCGGCATCGAGAACTACTCGCGCTATTTATCGGGGCGCGGGCCGGGCGAGCCGCCGCCGACACTGTTCGAATATCTGCCGGAAAACGCGCTGCTGATCATCGATGAAAGCCACGTCACCGTGCCGCAGATCGGGGCCATGTTCAAAGGCGACTTCGCGCGCAAGAGCACGCTGTCGGAATATGGCTTCCGGCTGCCGAGCTGCATGGATAACAGGCCGCTGAAATTCGAGGAGTGGGAGGGATTCCGCCCGCAGACCATCTTTGTCTCGGCCACCCCCGGCACCTGGGAGATGGAGCGCACCGGCGGCGTCTTTTCCGAACAGGTGGTGCGCCCCACCGGCCTGACCGATCCGGACTGCATCGTGCGGCCGACCGCCACCCAGGTCGACGACATCATCGCCGAATGCCGCGAGGCGGCGGCCAAGGGCCAGCGGGTGCTGATCACCACCCTGACCAAGAAGATGGCCGAGGCGCTGTCCGAATATATGTATGAGGCCGGCATCCGCGTGCGCTACCTGCATTCGGACATCGACACGCTGGAGCGGATCGAGATCATGCGCGACCTGCGGCTCGGCGTGTTCGACGTGCTGATCGGCATCAACCTGCTGCGCGAGGGGCTGGACATTCCCGAATGCGCGCTTGTCGGAATCCTCGATGCCGACAAGGAAGGCTATCTGCGCTCGAAGACATCGCTGATCCAGACCATCGGCCGGGCGGCGCGGAATGTCGACGGGCGGGTCATCCTCTATGCGGACACCGTCACCGATTCCATGCAGTATGCGCTGGACGAGACGAACCGCCGCCGCGCCAAGCAGGAAGCCTGGAACGAGGCGCACGGCATCACGCCGGAATCGATCCGCAAGGACATCAACGATGTTCTGGATTCGGTCTATGAACGCGGCGACCATGTCACCCCGCAGGCCGGCGCCAAGGAAGGCGACCTTGTCGGGCACAACTATGCCGCGGTGATCGCCGATCTGGAAAAATCGATGCAGGACGCCGCCGCCAATCTGGAATTCGAGGAAGCGGCCCGGCTTCGCGACGAGATTCGCCGGATGGAGGCAGCGGAGCTGGGGCTGAACGCGCCCGGCATGCCGCAGGCGATCACAGACAGGTTCAACGCCGGACCTGGTGGCGGACCCGGTGGCGGGTCTGCTGGCGGCAAGAACGGCGGGTCTTCCGAGGCGCGATTCCCGGCCGGCACCCCCGGCAGCAGCCCGCGCAAACGCCCCCGCCGGCGCTAGGCGGGGCGGCCCAGCGAGAGCCTTTTCCCGGCTGGTCACTGAATTTATTCGATTCTTTCGCGACGGCGGTTTCTGCACAATGAAAGGTGAAAAAATACATGCCGGTCCGGGTTGACAGTTTCGGATCATGGCAGCCGAATCGGCACCTGTTGTGCACAGCGAAACAATCCTGTCATATTTCCAAACACATGTAGAAATTTTCATAGTCAAATCAGTGCACTAGTTTTTTTGCTCATATTTAAACTATTGATATTATTATTATTCTTTACGCCCCCTTCCCGTGTCATCAAAATGCAAAATTCTCCATGGAATCAGCATGCAAAACGCAGGCGGCCGAGTTCATCCACATAGTTATCCACAGGGCATTCGAGACGGGTTTTCCCGGACTTTCAGATAGATGCGCCGCTAACGTCACACCCCCTACCAACCCCGCGCCCGGCAGGCTAGATTGCACCAGATGACCGACACCACCATGCATGACGAGACCGCCGGAACCGCCAGCCCGGCCAACCTGCCGCCGGACCTCGGCCGCGGTCTCGCCTATCTGAAATCGGAAGTGAGGAAGCTGACCGGCGACCCCGGGGTCTACCGCATGCTGAACGGCGCCGGCGAGGCGCTCTATGTCGGCAAGGCGCGCAACCTGGCGCGGCGCGTGACCAGCTATACCCAGCCGAACAGGCTGTCGAACAGGCTGATGCGGATGGTCAGCGAGACCGAGACGCTGGAGGTGATCGTCACCCGCTCGGAGATCGAGGCGCTGCTTCTGGAATCGAACCTGATCAAGAAGCTGAAGCCGCGCTACAACATCCTGCTTCGCGACGACAAGAGCCTGCCGCAGATCCTGCTCACCGGCGACCACCCGTTCGGCCAGCTGAAGAAGCATCGTGGCCGCAAGACCCGCAAGGGTGACTATTTCGGCCCCTTCGCCTCGGCCGGCGCGGTGAACCGGACGGTGGCCGACCTGGCGCGCGCCTTCATGCTGCGCACCTGTTCGGATTCGGTGTTCAGCGCCCGCACCCGCCCCTGCCTGCAATATCAGATCAAGCGCTGCAGCGGGCCTTGCGTCGATCTTGTCAGCCGCGAGGATTATGCCGGGCAGATGGACCAGGCGCGGCGCTTCCTGTCCGGCGAATCGGCCGCGATCCAGCGCGACTATGCCGAGCGCATGCACGCCGCCGCCGACAAGCTGGAATTCGAGACTGCCGCCATCTGGCGCAACCGCATCCGCGCGCTGAGCGGCATCCAGGCAAGCCAGGACATCAATGTGCAGAACCTGAAGGATGCCGACATCATCGCCGTCGCCCAGAGCGGCGAGCGGTCCTGCATCCAGACCTTCTTCATCCGCGGCGGGTCGAATTATGGCAACCGGTCCTATTTCCTCAGCCACAATGCCGACAGCAGCGCCGCCGACGTGCTGACAGCGTTCCTCGGCCAGTTCTATGACGACAAGGATCCGCCGGCGGAAATCCTGCTGTCGGACGAGCCGGGCGACAAGGAGCTCATCGCCGAGGCGCTGTCGTCACGCGCCGGGCGCAACGTCAAGCTGAGCCGCCCGCAGCGCGGGGACAGGACCAAGCTGACCGCCATGGCCCGCCACAATGCCGAGGAAGCGCTGGCTCGCCATCTTGCCGATACCGGGTCGCAACGCCGTCTTCTCGGCGAGCTTGCCGACCTGTTCGGGCTGGACGCCCCGCCGGAACGTGTCGAGGTCTATGACAACTCGCATATTCAGGGCCGGCACGCCGTCGGCGGCATGATCGTCGCTGGTCCGGAAGGCTTCAACAAGGCCGCCTACCGCAAGTTCAACATCCGCGACGAGGGCGCCCATGCCGTCACCGAGGGGGATGATTTCGGGATGATGCGCCAGGTCATCAACCGCCGCTTCGAGCGGGCGCTGAAAGAGGACCCGGACCGCACCGGCGGCAGCTGGCCGGACCTGCTGCTGATAGATGGCGGCAAGGGCCAGCTCAGCGCCGTCACCGAGGTGATGGAGGATCTGGGGGTCGCCGATATCGCGGTGGTCGCCATTTCCAAGGGGCCGGACCGCAATGCCGGGCGCGAGCAGTTCCATATGCGCGGCCGCGAGACCTTTACCCTGTCGCCGCAGGCATCGGCCATGCATTTCCTGCAGCGGCTTCGCGACGAGGCGCACCGCTATGCCATCGGCACACACCGTGCCCGCCGCCAGAAGGCGGAGCTGACCAGCCCGCTCGACGGGGTTCCCGGTATCGGCCCGAAACGCAAGAAGGCGCTGCTGGCGCATTTCGGCTCGGCCCGCGCCGTGGCGGCGGCCGGGCTCGAGGATCTGGAGGCTGTCGACGGTATTTCCAAGGCCGTGGCAAAACAGCTCTATGACTGGTTTTATAGTGGGCATTCCTGATTGCTTGCGTCATTATTCCCAGTCGAAGGAAACGCGGCGTTTCCGGGGAGGGCCTGAATGTCGGCGAACATCATGCTGAAATCCGTGCCGAACACGATGACGGTGCTGCGCCTTGCGGCGGCGCCGCTTGTGGCTGCGCTGATCTGGGCGGATGATCCGGAGGTTGGCTACCCGGTCGCGCTGGTCCTGTTCATCCTTGCCAGCGTATCGGATTTTTTCGATGGCTGGATGGCGCGCCGCCTGCGGATCGTCTCGAAATTCGGAACCATGCTCGACCCGATCGCCGACAAGGTGCTGATTGGCGTCTGCCTTCTTGCGCTCGCCAAGGTGACGTCCGACGGCTGGCTGTTCTTTGTTCCCGCACTTGTCATCATGTTCCGCGAGTTCTTTGTCTCCGGGCTTCGTGAATTCATGGCGGGACGAAGCGTGTCCATCCCCGTCTCGCAGCTGGCCAAATGGAAGACAACGCTGCAGCTGGTCGCCATCGGGGTATTGATCGCGGCACCGGTGTTCCCCGAGATGGAGTTCGTCAACACAGCCGGCCTTGTGGTGCTGTGGGTATCGGCGCTGATCACCGCGCAGACCGGCATTGCCTATTTCCGCGGCACGCTCGACCATGTCTGATCAAGCCAGCAACCCGGCGCTCGACGCCGCAAAGGCCCGCCACGGCTATGTCATGGGGCTTGCCGGATGGTCGGGAAGCGGCAAGACAACCCTGGCGGAAAAGCTGATCGCCGCGCTGACGGCGCGCGGCCTCGACGTCGCGACCATCAAGCATGCGCACCACGCTTTCGACGCCGACGTCCCGGGAAAGGACAGCTACCGCCACCGCGCGGCAGGCGCGCGCCAGGTCATCGTGTCTTCGCAGGCGCGGTCTGTGATCTTTACCGAGAACAGGGACCGCGACGAGGCCCCGATCGAGGCGCTGCTCGCCTCGCTGGCCCCGGCCGACATCGTCATCGTCGAGGGATACAAGCGCGAGCCCATCCCGAAGCTGGAGATTTTCCGCACCGCGACAGGCAAGCCGCCGCTGTTCCCGAATGACCCGCTGATTTTTGCCGTCGCCACCGACGATGCCTCGGCGCTTCCGGCAACACCCCCGCAGACACTGGACCTGAACGACATCGAGGCCATCACGGCCCATATCTGCGCCCTCGCCGGCCGTGGTGATGTCGCAGCCGCGTCATGAGCGACAGCGCGAGGCTGTATCGCGGCAGCCTGTCACCTGACGAGGCCGTAGCCAAGCTCGGCGCGCTCGTCACGCAGATCGACGAGATTGAAACCGTAACGCTGGCAGACGCCGCCGGCCGCGTTCTGGCGGCTGATCTGCTGGCAGCACAGGACCTTCCGGCGACCAACAATGCCGCCGTCGACGGCTATGGGGTGGATGCCGCCTTTCTTGCGGCGAACCCGTCACACGCATTTCCGGTGACCGGGCGGGCCGCGGCGGGACATCCGCTCAGTCATCCGGTTCCTGTCGGCGAAGCCGTTCGGATCTTTACCGGCGCGGTGATGCCGGACGGGGTCGATGCCGTCGCCATGCATGAATTCTGCGAATTCGACGAGACCGGCAACACCGTGCGCATCGGATCGGCACTGAAGCCGGGAAGCAACAATCGCCCCGCCGGAGAGAACCTGCGTTCCGGCGAATTGATCGTGGCAGCGGGCACCCGCCTTACCGCGGCCGATATCGGCATTGCCGCCGCCGCCGGCCATGGCGCGCTGCAGGTCAGGCGCCGCCTTCGCGTCGGGCTTCTGTCGATGGGGGACGAGGTGGTGGCAGCCGGCGCGCCGACAGGCCATGGCCAGATCCATGACTCCAACCGGCCAATGCTCGCCGCCATGCTTTCCGATGACGGGTTCGAGGTGGTCGATCTGGGCATCGTTCCGGATGACGAGGCAGCGCTGTCGTCCTGTTTTGCCAAGGCGCTGGAGAGCTGCGATGCGGTGCTGTCATCCGGCGGCGCCTCGGACGGTGACGAGGACCATACGCAGGCCGCGATGCGCAACAATGACGTCGAACCCGTCTTCTGGCGGCTGTCGATCAAGCCTGGCCGGCCGATGGCCGGCGGCATCCGTAGCGGCAAACCTGTGATGTGCGTGCCGGGCAATCCGGTGGCGGCCTTTGTCTGCTACCGGCTGGCGGCGGCACCCGTCCTTGACCGCATGGCAGGCGGCATCGCACGGCCGCTTTTGCGCCCCCGCGTCAAATGCGGGTTTGATCACAGGAAATCGGCCGGGCGTGCTGAATATCTGCGGGTGAAAGTCACCACCGATGCCGCCGGCGAGCCGGAAATGCATCTTCATGGCCGCAAGGGGGCGGGTGTCCTGTCATCCCTTACCGGCGCCGACGGGCTGGTCGAAATTCCGGTTGAAAATACCGGCGTGGCTGTCGGAGACTATCTGCCTTTCATCCCCTTCAGGGAGTCCGGATTGTGACGTTGACGATACGATATTTTGCATGGATGCGTGAACATACGGGAACCGATCTGGAGACGGTTTCCCTTCCCGACAATGTGTCGTCCGTCGGCGATCTGGTACCGCATCTGGCGGCCATGTCCGACGGGCATGCGCAGGCGCTGAAGAACATGCGCGCCGTGCGCGTCGCGGTGAACCGCACCTACGGCGATCTCGACACACCGGTTGCGGGCGGCGACGAGGTGGCCTTCTTTCCTCCGGTCACGGGAGGCTGATCAATGGCGGTGCGGGTGCAGACAGAGGATTTCGACGTCGGCGCGGAAAGCCGTGCCCTGCAGGCGGAAACAGTGGGCGGCATCGCGCTGTTTGTCGGTACCGTCCGCGGGCTGAGCAGCGATGACGGCGTGACCGCGATGACGCTGGAGCATTTCCCCGGCATGACCGAGAGCGAGCTTGAACGGATCGAGGCAGAGGCGCGGGCACGCTGGCCGCTCGAGGACGTGACCATCATTCACCGCGTCGGCAGGCTGGTCCCGGGCGAACAGATCGTGATGGTCGGCACCGCATCGGCGCACCGGAAGGCGGCGTTCGAATCCGCCGAATTCATTATGGACTTCCTGAAAACCGACGCGCCCTTCTGGAAAGCAGAAGAGCGCGGCGATGAAAAGCGTTGGGTCGAGGCGCGCGACAGTGATGACGCCGCGCGGGACCGCTGGTCAGACTGAGATACGGCCGCGGACCAGATCCTCGTAACCCTCGACAAGCTGACGGCTTGCGTCGCCCGGGGTGAAGGTCAGGTCACCGATCTTTGAGACAGGCGTGACCTCGGCAGCGGTTCCGGTCAGGAAGCATTCCTTCATATCCGCCACATCCTCCAGCGTCAGGTGCCGCTGGACCACCTTCATCTGCAGGGATTCGGCAAGCTGGATCACCGTGCGCCGGGTGATGCCGTCGAGGAAACAGTCGGCAATCGGCGTGTGGATCGTGCCCTCGCCATCGACAAAGAAAATGTTCGCACCGGTCGCCTCGGCGATATAGCCGCGATAGTCAAGCATCAGCGCGTCGGTGAACCCCTTCTTCTCGGCGGCATGCTTGGACAGCGTGCAGATCATGTAAAGGCCGGCCGCCTTGGCATGGACCGGCGCCGACTCGGGCGACGGGCGCTTCCAGTCGGCGATGTCGAGCGTGATCCCCTGCATCTTGGTCTCGGGATCGAAATAGCTCGGCCATTCCCAGGCGGCGATGGCGACATGCGTCTTTGTGTTCTGGGCCGACACAGCCATCATTTCCGAGCCACGCCAGCAAAAGGCGCGCACATAGCCATCGGTGATGTCGTTGGCTTCGACAACCGCCATCTTCGCCGCATCGACTTCGTCATCGCTCAGAGGAATGTCGAAATCCATGATCTTGCAGGAATTGCGCAGGCGTTCGGTATGTTCCCGGCCCTTGAAGATGGTGCCAGAATACACGCGCTCGCCCTCAAAAACGAGGCTGGCATAATGCAGGCCATGGCTGAGCGTATGGGTTTTCGCATCGCGCCAGGGCAGCATCTCGCCATTCAGCCAGATCGTACCGTCGCGATCGTCAAACGGGATCAGTGCCATTGTCCATTCCTCCTGCGGCGCCACCGGCTGCCCGCATCATTTTTGCCTTGAGTTTAGTTCCAAATCGGACGTAATTTCCGTAATGTAACTAACGCTAAACCGTAAATGAATTAAGGTCAACATGGCTGACATAAAACCGATCGGCAAGGCGCTGTTCCTCCGTGAAGAAGAGTTACGGCGCGGCATTGAGTTGATGTTTTTTGCCTATCGGGACTTTACCGGTGAGGCCGACTCCATCCTCGCCGAACAGAATATGGGCCGTGCCCATCACCGTGCCATCTATTTCATCGGACGCAATCCCGGCATCACGGTCAGCGAACTGCTGGCCATTCTGAACATCACCAAACAAAGCCTTTCGCGTGTGTTGTCGGCGCTTGTCGAGACCGGCCATGTGGAACAGCACACCGGCCCGGAAGACAGGCGCCAGCGGCTGCTCTATCTGACAGAAACCGGAACCGAACTCGAAGCACGGCTGACCGAGGTGCAGGGGCGCAGGTTCGCCAGAGCCTATCGCGAGGCCGGCATGACGGCGGTCGAGGGTTTTCAGCGGGTTCTGGAAGGGCTGCTCGATTCCGAGACAAGGCGGCAGGCCGGCGATATCGCGTCGTCGCGGTCACCCGGCAGCACGCATGGCAGGTGATGTTGTGCAGGTTCCGGTGACGTGATGGATAACATCAAGGACACAGAAATTCAGCACATCCTTGTGATCGACGATGACGAGCGGCTGAGGTTGCTGCTTCGCCGGTTCCTGGAGGAAAGCGGTTTTCGGGTCACCGATGTCGCGTCGGCCGGAGATGCGCGGCGCCTTCTTGGCGGCATCGCCTTTGACCTTCTGATCATCGACATCATGATGCCGGGTGAAACCGGGCTTGAATTCCTGACGGATCTTCGCAAGGACAGCGAGGTGCCGGCGCTGTTTCTGACGGCCATGGCGGAAACCGAACATCGCATCACCGGCCTCGAGTCCGGTGCAGACGACTATATGTCGAAGCCTTTCGAGCCACGCGAGCTTGTGTTGCGCATCCGCTCCATCCTTGCGCGTGCCGCGGCCCGCCCCCGGCAGACGGGCAGCAGCATCGGGTTCGGCCCCTACAGCTTCGATCCGGCGACAGGCGTGCTGATGCACAGCAGCGGACGCATCCACATCACCACGGCGGAGCAGAAACTTCTGGCAAGCTTTGCCTCGCGTCCTGACACGGTATTGTCGCGAGAGGATATCGCAGCAGCAATGGACAGCAGCATGCGTGGCCGTTCAATCGATGTGGCCGTGGCCCGTCTTCGCGCGAAAATCGAGCCCGACCCCCGCTTTCCGGTCTATCTCCAGACGGTCAGGAACAAGGGCTGGCTGTTGCGAACAGACAATCCGTCAGGGGGCATGAATGCAGCTTCGTGACTATCTTCCGAAGACCCTGTTCGGGCGCATGCTGTCAATTATCCTGGTGCCGATGATCCTGGTCCAGGTGATCACGATCTTCATTTTCTATGAACGGCACTGGGACACCGTCACCCGTCACATGGCGAGCCAGCTTGCCGCCGAAATCGAGCTGCTTGCCGACCGGCTTGGCAGCAACCCCGACAAGGCCACTATCGACCTCATCCAGACAACCGGCTGGCAATATTTCTCCTTCCCCGTGCAGCACAATCCCGACGGCGTCTTTCCCGGACCCAATGAGGGGCAGCCGGACAGCTATGCCGAGACGATGTTGCGGCTCGAGCTGAGCCGCAGACTGACGCAAGACTGGCATGTCGATCTGGTCTCCGATCCAAACCTCATCTTTGTGGATCTGAAGCTGGATAACGGCGTGATCCGGATCTACGCCAGCCGCAAGCGTATATTCTCTTCCACGAGCTGGACGTTCTTTGGCTGGACGCTGGGGTCATCGATCCTGCTGTTTGCGGTGGCGTTGCTGTTCATGCGCGGACAGGTCCAGCCAATCCTGCGGCTCGCCAACGCGGCACGCGCGCTCGGGCTGGGGCGGCAGGCACAGGATTACCGGCTCGAAGGCGCGCGCGAGGTCAGGCTTGCCGGCCGCGCCTTTCAGGCGATGCGCCACAGGATCATGCGCCAGCTGAACGAGCGCACCGAGATGCTGGCCGGGGTCAGCCACGACCTGCGAACGCCCTTGACGAGAATCCGGCTGCAGCTGGCGCTGATGGGCGAGACCGAAGATGCCCAGGCTATTCGCGCCGACCTAGTCGAAATGGAAGAGATGATCGACGCCTATCTCAGCTTTGCCGCAGGCGAAGGCGAGGAGCCGCCCGAGGATACGGACCTTCCGAAGATGCTGGAGCGCATCATCGCGACGACCCGCAACGCGCATGGCTATGAAATCACCTTCAAACCGCCATCACCGGCGATACCGGTCTTCCCGCTGAGGCGCAAGGCGATCAGGCGCGCCATTGAAAATGTGGTTTCCAACGCCATCGCCTTTTCGAGCCAAGCCGAGATTTCAGCAAATTATCGCAATGACGAAGTGACCATCATCATTGATGACAACGGTGCCGGCATTCCGGCTGAGCGGCGCGCTGACGCGTTGCGACCGTTTGTGAGGCTGGAAACATCGCGGAACCGCCAGACAGGCGGAACCGGCCTTGGGCTGTCTATCACCAACGATATCATTCTTGGTCATGGCGGCGAGTTGACGCTCGACGACTCGCCGTTGGGCGGGTTGCGCGTAATCATGAAACTGCCGGTTTGACCGGAAGGCCTAGTGCAGGCGGCTGCCGTCAGGCGCGTCGCTGTCGGGTGTGACAAGCACAACCTCGCCGCGTTCGTTGGCAACGCCAAGCGTGAGCACCTCGGACATGAACGGGCCGATCTGACGCGGCGGGAAATTCACCACCGCCATCACTTTCTTCCCGACCAGCGTGTCCGGGCTGTATTGCTCGGTGATCTGGGCAGATGATTTGCGGGTCCCGATCTCCGGACCGAAATCAATCACCAGCTTGATCGCTGGCTTGCGGGCCTCCGGAAAGGGGGCCGCCTCGACGACGGTGCCACACCGGATGTCGATCTTCATGAAATCATCGAAACTTGCCGGCGGCGTGGCGGCCTCATCGTTGCTCATATCATCTCTCCGGAGCTGAACCCGAATTATTGGTAACGGCCGCCGGGCCCGTTTTCAACCGGGCCCTGGTCTCCGGGATCATAAAATCCGCCGGCATTGGCGTCTTCGCCGTCAGACGCCGACCCGCCATCCAGAACGCGGAACGTCCGGCCCCATTCCTCGGCCGTGGCAAGACGCTTGTCGATCTCCTTCAGGGTCATCGACAGGTCGGGCGTATCGTCGGTGCGCCAGACACGGGCCACCACCATGGCAAGGCCGGTGACACCGCGGACGCGTGCCTCGCCGCGGAACCCTGCGAGATCGTCACCTGCCATCCGCAGAAGCATACGTGTCGCCTGAAGCAGCGATTCGACAAGTCGCAGGCCCAGAACCGGATCACGCCGCGCCGCGGCTTCAAGCTGGATCATCTGCGCCCGGTAAGGCGCATAGACCTCGAACCTGTGCATCAGTGCTTCCATGATCTTGTCGCGGACCGGCACCTCGCCGGCATCCTCGATATCGGCGAGACTTTCCAGAATCGCCTGGCGATCAAGCCGTGCAAGCTGATGCAGGATAAGCGCCGTGATGCTGCCTGATACGGCGCGCGCGGCACTGGGCGCGATGCCGGCGGCGGCTGCAATTTCATCGATGTGAAGGGCCCGCGGCGACATGTCGGCCAATTGTGCCCAGGCGGCCTCGGCGAGCTTGTCCATCATTACGGTCGGCGTATCTGTGGAAGTCATTCCGACACCCTCCAGTCAGTCTGCATCATTAGAGAAATGGGAGGAAACGGCATGCATATCAAGCACCGGCAAGATGCCATCTGCCGTTCAGCCGCCCAGTTCGACAGACCTGTCGCGCGCTGCACGAATGGCCTTTTCCAGCAACGGTGCCATGCCGTCTTCGGCCATCAGCACGGCCAGCGCGGCGGCGGTGGTGCCGCCCTTGCTGGTGACATTGACGCGAAGCTGCGACGGCGGGTCGTCGGATTCGGCAACCAGCGCGCCGGCGCCGGACACGGTCGCTTCCGCCAGCTGCTTGGCCAGAGCGGGTGGCAGGCCGACCTCGATGCCTGCCGCCGTCATCACCTCGGCCAGCAGGAAGACATAGGCCGGACCGGACCCGGACACGGCCGTCACCGCATCCATCTGCGATTCATCATCAAGCACCACAACCTCGCCGATGGCGCTGAGGAGCTGACTGGCCAGCGCCGCGATATGGTCCGGCGCGTCGCCGTTATAGAGCGCTGTGATTCCCTTGCCGATGGCGGCGGGCGTGTTCGGCATCGAACGCAGGACAAGCGCGCCCTCGCCAAGCCGCGCGCCGAGCCATGCTGTCGACAGACCTGCCGCGATCGACAGGAACGCCGTATCAGGCCCGGCCAGCGCGCCGAGATCGGCAATCGCCTCTTCCATCATCTGCGGCTTGACCGCAAGCACCACCATGGTGGCGGCACGCTCGCCGGCAGCGGCGTCGGCGACCGTGGCATGGAGCCGGACATTGTCGTGCGCCGACGTCCACGCAAGATGGTCCTGCGCCGGTTCGATAATAGCGAATTCGGCATTGAGGCTGCTGTCGGCAAGCCAGCCATGAAGCATGGCGCTTCCCATCTTGCCGCAGCCAATGAGGGTAATGAGAGATTTCATCCTGTGACAGGGCGCGGCGCCGGCGGCGCTACGCCTCCCCTTCGGTGACCATCATCACCGCGGTCGCGGCGTCGCCTGCATTCAGCGTTCCCGTCACCACCTGATAGATGGCCGGATAAACCTGCTCGCATTCGCCGAGCATGATATCGACAACATCTTCCACCTGCTCAGGCGTGGCACCGCCGGCCCCGCGAAGGGCAAGGGTATGACGCAGCTCCAGCTCGCAGGTCGACATATCAAGCGCCAGATGCCCGATATAGAGCTGCTGGTTCAGCAGCGCGGCCAGCAGTGCGACCTCGCCGACCTGTGCCTGTTCCGCCCGGACATCAATCCGGCAGACGACCTGCATCGTCTCTTCGCCATCCTGCCATGAAACAGCAAGCTGGTAGTCGCTCCACCGGCCGGGAATTTCGGCGATGATGGCATCCCTTTCCTGCTGGCGGACAAGCCAGTCATGCCGAGCGACGAACCTCGTCACGAGGTCGATCGGATGGGCAAGAGCGGTATCGATGGTAGCTTGCGAGGGGGCCATGCGGTCGGGAATCCCGGGTAGTGAGTACCCATTCAAAATGCCGCAACCAGAACGGCCTTTCAACACAATATTTAGTGGTTTTCCCCGAAGGCACCCACATCAACTTGTGGATAACTCGATGAAATCAAGGATAAACAAGGGGTTCGCCGACGTGGCTCGCCGGGCGATGAAACTGTCATTGATTTTCGATGATTCGTCCGGCGGCCTGACAGCCGCGCCGGCGCTCGAAACCAGAGGATCAGGCCTTCTTTGCGGCCGGCTTTCTGGCAGCTGTCTTTTTCGGGGCAGCCTTCTTTGCAGCCGGTCCGGATGCGGCAGCTGCCGACATTTCGGCGAGCTGCGCCTCAAGCACGGCAACCCGCGCGGCCAATGCCTCGTGGCGGGTCTGAAGGGCATCGTACTCCTCGCGGGTCACAAGGCCGCTGGCGTTCTGATGCCGTTCGGTGCGCTGTCTTGCGATATTGTCGATCTCTTCCCGCAACCCGCCAAGCGCCGTTGCCGCGCCGTTGGCCACTTGGGCCATGTCAGAGATGAATCGTGAACGGCCACGCATGGTCGGTCTCCGTTGTTGTCCTGTACCTTATCTATGGCATCTTGCCGTGCTTTCCAATACCACGGCGCCGGTGAATGCGATAATGTGGCGTGCCGGCGCAGGGCCGGCGGTCGACCAGCAACAGGGACGCAGCATGACCGGCCCCATCATCCTTCCCGAGTTTGATCCTTTCCTGGTCAATTTCGGCGGCTTCGGCATCCGCTGGTATGCGCTCGCCTATATTGGCGGGCTGCTTGCCGGGTACTGGATCCTGCGACGCGAGGCGGCCCGCCCCGAAACGCCCCTGTCCCCGGCTGCCGTCGACAGCCTGCTGAACCATGTTCTGCTCGGAGTGATTCTCGGCGGCCGGATCGGCTATGTGCTGTTCTACAACCCGGGCCATTTTCTCGCCCATCCGGCCGACATCATCAAGGTGTGGCAGGGCGGCATGGCCTTTCATGGCGGGCTGCTTGGCGTGACCGTCGCGATGTGGATGTTCGCCCGCAAGCAGGGTGTGAATGTGCTTGCTGTCAGCGACCGGGTGGCGATGGTCACCCCGGTCGGCCTGTTTCTGGGGCGCCTGTCCAATTTCATCAATGCCGAGCTTCAGGGGCGGGTGACCGACGTGCCGTGGGCCATGGTCTTTGCCAATGGCGACGGGCTGCCACGCCATCCGAGCCAGCTTTACGAGGCCGGTCTCGAGGGACTTGCCCTTGGCGCGGTGATGCTGCTTGGCGCGCGGCGCGGCTGGCTGGCCCGGAGCGGCACCATGACGGCCGTGCTGCTTGCCGGATACGGGCTGGCGCGCTTCCTTGTCGAATATGTCCGCGAACCTGACCCGCAGCTTGGGCTGCTTGCCGGCATCATCACCATGGGACAAATCCTGTGCCTGCCTATGATGGCGGCCGGGGCCTATCTGCTGTGGCGGCAGAAACGGTCATGACCGGCGAGGTGCCACAGACCGTCGAGGACGACATTCGCCGGCGGATAGAGGCGGACGGCCCGATGCCGTTCGAGGCCTATATGGCGGCCTGCCTCGGCGCGGAGGAAGCCGGCTACTACCAGACCCGCGACCCGTTCGGCGAAGCCGGGGATTTCGTCACCGCGCCGGAAATTTCCGGCATGTTCGGCGAGATGTGCGGCCTTTACCTGGCGCATATGTATGAACTCTCCGGCAAGCCCGCCGATGCCGTCGTGGCCGAGCTCGGCCCCGGCCGCGGCACGCTGATGCGCGACATGCGCCATGCCTGGTCGGCCCTGATGCCGGAGCTGGCGGCGGCTCCGGTGCATCTCGTCGAAACAAGCCCGGTGCTCCGCAGCATCCAGAATGGCACCATCGGCGAATCCGCACCGGTAACATGGCATGCGGATACGGACGAGCTGGTGGCTGGCATAGAAGGCCCGCTGTTCGGGATCGCCAACGAATTCTTCGACGCCCTTCCCGCGGCGCAGCTGGTTTGGCGGGACGGCAGCTGGCATCGACGCATGGTCGGCCTCGTCGATGACCGGATCGGCTTTGTGGATGGCGGCGCGGCGATCGACGACCCGGCCCTTCCCGACGCGCCGCAGGACGGCATGGTCGCCGAGCTCTGCCCGCAGGCGGATCTTGTGATGGCGGCTCTGGCCAGATCGGTGGCAGCTCGTGGCGGTGCCATGCTGGTGATTGATTATGGCCGCGACGGCAATCCCGGTGATTCTGTTCAGGCCGTGGCGGCACACAGGCCTGTCGATCTGTTCCACGAGCCGGGGCAGGCCGACCTGTCGCACTGGGTCGATTTTGCCGCGCTGCGCCGGGCCGCCGAAACACAGGGCGCGCGCCTGATCGGGCCGGTGGCGCAGGGGCGCTTCCTGATGCGGATCGGGCTGGCCATGCGCGCCGAGCAGGCCGGCGCCCATGCAGGCCCGGAGGAGCGGCGTGCCCTGCTGGCCGCCATCGACAGGCTGACAAGCCCGGCGCAGATGGGCGAGGTCTTCAAGGTCGCGCTTCTGGTGCCTGCCGGCAGCGGCCAGCCACCCGGCTTCAAGACGGAGAGGCCCTGATGACCGGCTTCATCATCAGGGGCGAGAAGACGGGCGAGGTGCCGCACCTTTTGCACCAGCCCACAGCCGCACGTGCAAGGCATGGCTTCTTCGGCTGCGCGGGCGGTGTCAGCAGCGGCGTGTATGACAGCCTGAATTGCGGCTTCGGGTCTGATGACGATCCGGCACTTGTCGCGCAGAACCGGGATCGCGCGGCAAGCGCATTGGGACTGCGCGCCGACCGCCTTGCCGCCGTGTGGCAGATCCATAGTGCCGATGCGGTGATCGCGACAGGCGGGGCGCCGTCGGACCGCGCGCAGCTGACCCGCGCTGACGGGCTGGTCACAACCGAACGCGGGCTGGGGCTTGCCATCCTGACGGCCGACTGCCTGCCGCTGTTGATGGTCGACCGTGACGGCGCCGTGATCGGTGCCTGCCATGCCGGCTGGCGCGGGGCTGCCGACGGCATCGTAACCTCCACCCTGGCGCTGATGCGGGACAAAGGCGCGGGCGAGATCACCGCGCTGATCGGCCCGACGATACGCCAACCGAGCTATCAGGTCGGGGCCGACATGCGCGAGGCCTGCCTTGCCTCTGTGGCACCCGGCCTTCGGGACGCCGCCGCCTCATGCTTTATCGACGATGAGGATGGCCGCTTCCGCTTCGACCTTCCCGCGCTGGTGCGTCACCAGCTTGCCGGGGCCGGTGTGACCGATATTGCCGATTGCGGCGAGGACACCTATCGGGCGCCGGATCACATCGCTGGTTCCAGTGACGCCGATTCTTTCCGATTCTTTTCGCACAGGCGCGCCACACACGCCGCAGAAGCCGATTGCGGGCGCCAGATCTCGGTCATCGCACTCGCCGAGTGAACGCGCCTTTCCTGTTGAAAGAGGAACCCAAGAACATGCCGCATCTCTATATTTTTCTAGGGCTTCTGTTCATAGGGCTGTTCGCCAGCTGCTTCATGGGCTGACCGGCAGCAGGGCAAAAAGTTACAAAAGCATTACGGCCGCCCTGTTAACGGCTTGCCCCGCGCATAGGGGGTTGCTATCAACAAGCCGGTCAAGGGGTGGTGGTCTACCAGCCTCACTGCGATCCCCGGCCATCGGGAAATCATTGGGTCTCAACTGGATCTCGGATGAAAATTCTCTCCTGTAACAGCAACCGTCCGCTTGCCGAGGCGATTGCAGCCTATCTTGATGTTCCCCTTACCAAGGCAGATGTGCGGCGCTTCGCCGACATGGAAGTTTTCGTCGAAATCGGCGAGAATGTTCGCGGCGAGGATGTGTTCGTCATCCAGTCCACCTGCTTTCCGGCCAACGACAATGTCATGGAACTGCTGGTCGCGCTCGACGCGCTGCGCCGTGGCTCGGCCCGGCGGATCACCGCGGTGCTGCCCTATTACGGCTATGCACGCCAGGACCGGAAATCCGGTCCCCGCACGCCGATCTCGGCCAAGCTGCTGGCCAACCTGATCACATCCGCCGGTGCCGACCGCGTGCTGACGATCGATCTGCATGCCGGCCAGATTCAGGGCTTTTTCGACATTCCGACGGACAATTTGTTCGCCGCCCCGGTCTTTATCGAGGACATCCGCACCCGCTATGACGGTGCTGAGCTGATGATCGTCTCGCCCGATGTCGGCGGCGTGGTTCGCGCCCGCTCGCTCGCTCGGCGGCTCGATGCCGACCTCGCCATCATCGACAAGCGCCGCCCCAAGGCCGGTGTGTCTGAAGTGATGAACATCATCGGCGATGTCGACAAGCGTCATTGCATCATGGTCGACGATATTGTCGATTCCGGCGGCACGCTCTGCAACGCCGCCGCCGCGCTGATGGATGCCGGCGCGATCAGCGTCGATGCCTATGTCACCCATGGGGTGCTGTCTGGCGGGGCTGTCAGCCGCGTCGCTTCCTCGCCGCTGAGCTCGCTGGTAACAACGGATTCGATCCCCGCCACCGAAGCCGTCCGCGTGGCCCGCAATGTGCGCCATCTGTCGGTGGCGCCGCTGCTTGGCGAGGCCATTCGCCGGATCAACGAGGAACGCTCGGTCTCGACGCTGTTCTAGGCGCAGAGGCCAGCGCCTCGACATCCTCCTTTTTCCTTGAGTTTTCGGTGTAGTCCGCCTATACCACGCGCTGCTGTGCACCCCTGGAGGCACAGCCATTTGCAAGCAAGGAGCAATGCAATGTCTGACACTACAACCATCAGCGCTTCCGAGCGCGAACGGGTCGGTAAGGGGTCCGCCCGTGCGGCACGCCGCGCAGGCCTCGTCCCTGCCGTCATCTACGGCAACAAGCAGGATCCCGTCGGGATCACCATGGAGTCCCGTGAAATCACCAAGATCGTTCACCAGCCCGGCATTTTCGGCCGCCTGCTGGAGATCGAAGTCGGCGGCAAGAAGTCGACCGTACTGACGCGTGATATCCAGTTCCATCCGGTGAACGACAAGATCATGCATATGGACTTCCTTCGGGTCTCGCAGAGCGCCACCGTCGCTGTTGCCGTCCCAGTCGAGTTCATCAACGAGGACAAGTGCCCGGGCATCAAGATCGGCGGCGTCCTGAACGTTGTCCGCTACGAGGTCGAGCTGAACTGTCCGGCCACAGCGATCCCCGAGAAGATCACCATCGATCTCGACGGTGTGAAAATTGGCGACTCGATCCATATCAGCGCCATTCCGCTTCCCGAGGGCGTCACCCCGACCATCACCGACCGCGACTTCACCGTGGCCACCCTGGCATCGCCGGGCGGTGGCGTGAAGAACGAGGACGAAGAGGCCGAGGAGGAAGTCACGGAAGAGGAAGGCGAGGAAGAATAAGCCTCGCGCGGGTTTTCCGCATCCACAGGAACTGTCAGGCCGGGCGTGATCGTCCGGCCGCACAGTTTGAACTACCGAGCGTGACATGCTGTTGTTCGCAGGCCTTGGCAACCCGGGAAGGGACTATGCTGGGAACCGGCACAATGCCGGTTTCATGGCACTCGACGTGCTTGCCGACCGGCACGGCTTTTCCCCATGGAAGGCCAAAGACGGCGCGCAAATCGCCGAAGGGCGGATCGGCAGCCACAAAATCCTCGCCATCAAGCCACAGAGCTTTATGAACAAATCCGGCCTTCCCGTGGCCGAGGCGGCGCGTTTCTACAAGATCCCGCCCGAGAACATATTCGTCTTCTATGACGAGATTGATCTGGCGGCCGGCAAGATCCGGGTGAAATGCGGCGGCGGACATGGCGGGCATAACGGCATCCGCGACATCGACCGGCATATCGGCACAAATTACTGGCGGGTCCGGATCGGCGTCGGCCGCCCGGAGCAGGTCATTCCGGGATCGCGGATCGACATCCGCAAATGGGTGCTGATGGATTTCACCGCATCCGAGCGCGACGGCTGGCTTCCCGACCTGTTGCGCGCCATGGCGGATGAAGCCCCGCTTCTGGCAGCCCATGACGAGGGCAGCTTCATGAGCCGGGTCGCGCATCTGGCGCCGGCGCCAAAGACAGAGACATCTGAAGCAGAGACCGGGACAGGCCCGGACGGCAAGGAGACATAATGGGTTTCAACTGCGGAATTGTGGGCCTTCCCAATGTCGGCAAATCGACGCTCTTCAACGCCCTGACGGAAACCGCCGCGGCCGAGGCGGCGAATTATCCCTTCTGCACCATCGAGCCGAATACAGGCCGCGTTGCCGTGCCGGACCCGCGGCTCGACCAGCTTGCGGTGCTGGCCAGCTCGGCGAATGTGATCGCGACGCAGCTTGAGTTTGTGGATATCGCCGGCCTTGTACGGGGCGCCTCCAAGGGAGAGGGGCTCGGCAACCAGTTCCTTGGCAACATCCGCGAAGTCGATGCCATTGCCCATGTGCTCCGCTGTTTCGAGGACGAGGACATCACCCATGTCGACGGGTCGGTCGATCCGATCCGCGACGCGGACACGGTCGAGACCGAACTGATGCTTGCCGACATCGATTCGCTGGAACGCCGGATGACGGCACTGGTGAAGAAGTCGCGCGGCGGGGACGCCCTCGCCAAGAGCGACCTGGCGCTGATGGAAAAACTTCTGCCACAGCTTTCCGACGGCGTGCCGGCACGGCGCGCCACCGGTCTGACCCAGTCGGAGGAAGAGCGGCTTCCGCAGCTCCAGCTGCTGACGTCCAAGCCGGTGCTTTACGTGTGCAATGTGGCCGAGCACGAGGCCGCAACCGGGAATGAACATACCGCCGCCGTGGCCGCCCATGCCGAAACTGTTGGTGCCGCCCATGTCACGGTTTCCGCCGCCATTGAATCCGAGATCGCGCAGCTGGATGCGGACGACAAGGCGGAATTCCTGAACGAGCTCGGCTTTGAAGAAGCCGGCCTGGCAAGGCTGATTCGCGCCGGATACGGGCTGCTGGACCTTCTGACCTTCTTCACGGTCGGCCCGAAGGAGGCACGCGCCTGGACCGTCGTGGCAGGTGCCACGGCGCCGCAGGCCGCCGGTGTGATCCATACTGACTTCCAGCGCGGCTTCATTCGCGCCGAGACCATTTCCTTCGACGACTATATAGCCTGCAGCGGCGAAAGCGGCGCGCGTGACGCCGGAAAACTGCGGATCGAGGGATCGGATTACCGCGTTGTCGACGGAGATGTTTTCCATTTCCGCTTTAATGTGTAATAACACCCTTTCGGTAGGGGTGACAGAATGACGCATATGATCAAGATCGAGGCCGAAGACGGTCACACACTCGAAGCAGCCGTCGCAGGCGACCCGGATACCGCACGCGGCGGCGTTGTCGTACTGCAGGAAATTTTTGGCCTGAACGAGCATATCCGCGACCTTCCCCGCCGCTTTGCAGAAGCGGGATACTATGCCGTCGCACCGGCCATGTTTGACCGTGCCGAGCCCGGCGTGGAGCTTGACTATAACGCCGCCGGCAAGGAACGCGGCATTGCGCTGAAGAACGCCGTGGATGCCGATGCCCTGTTTGATGTTTCGGCCGCCATCCGCGCCGCTGCAGCGGCCGGTCCGGTTAGTGTCGTCGGGTTCTGCTGGGGCGGATCGCTCGCCTGGCGTGCCGCCACCTGCCTGAACGATATCGTCGGTGCCGTTTCCTATTATGGTGGCGAGCTGCCGTCAAAGGCGGGCCTTGTCGCCCACTGCCCGGTGCTGGCGCATTTCGGCGAGCGCGACCAGACAATCCCGATGGAGGGTGTGAAAACTTTCATCAAGGCACAGGTTGACGCCGACCCAGCTGTCATTTCCCATATCTATGACGCCGATCACGGCTTCAATTGCGACGCGCGCGGCCAGTTCAACGCCAGCGCCGCGGAAATGGCGTGGGAACGCACCCTCGCCTTCCTCGACAGGGTCAGCCGCTAGGCCGCCCGCTCCATCCATTCCGAAGGCAGCATAAAAACCCCCGGCGGTGACCGGGGGTTTTGTTTTGTCTGTCTGGCCCGCCTTCCGGCGCGCCGTCCTTGCTGGCCGGACCCTTAGTGAAGGTCCGCCCAGACGCGGCGCTTGGCGAAGTAGGACATCACCAGGAAGATCGACAGGAAGAACACCGCGGCGACACCAATCCGCTTGCGCACCTCGAGCTTCGGCTCGGCGGCCCACATCAGGAAGTTGGTGACGTCGGCGGACAGCCCCTCGGGCGTGGTCGGTGCCCCGTCGGCATATTCCACATCATCGCCATAGATCGGCTGCGGCATCGCGATCAGATTGCCCGAATAGGCATTGTTGTAATGCATGCCATCCGGCACATCCTTGTCAGCCGGCGCATCCACATAGCCAAGAAGCAGGCTGTATAGATAGTCCGGGCCGTTGGCACGGGCCTTGGCGATCAGCGACAGGTCCGGCGGCATTGCGCCGTTGTTGCTGGCGCGGGCCTCGTTGTTGTTCCGGTACGGATTCGGAATGATGTCGGCCGGGCGTGCCGGACGCATGAACATCTCGCCCTCGTCGTCCGGACCGTCCATCACCTCGTATTCGGCGGCAATGGCCTTGATCTCGGCCTCGTTATAGCCAAGGTCAGCCAAGTTGCGGAACGCGATATAGTCGAGACCGTGACAGCCCGCGCAGACTTCCCGGTAGACCTGGAAGCCCCGCTGCAAAGCGGCCTTGTCGAAATAGCCGAAGGGACCGGTGAAGCTCCATTCACCGGTCTGCAGCTTGACGTCGCCGCCACCCGCCGCCATGGCGGGTGAGGCAAGGCCGATCATGGCGGCAATGGCTGCAGCCGAAGCAATCAGAAACTTGCGCATCAGGCCACTCCCCTCGCTGTCGCCAGCACCGGTTCGGAAATCGACTTCGGCAGTGGTTTGGTTGTCTCGAACACGCTCAGCATCGGCAGGATCACCAGGAAGTGCAGGAAATACCATGCCGTGGCAAGACGCGAGAGCAGCACGTAGATGCCCTCGGCAGGCATGCCGCCGAGATAGCCGAGCAGGATGCAGTCGATGAACAGCAGCCAGAAGAAGATGCGGAACACCGGGCGGAACCGCGCCGAGCGGACCGGCGAACGGTCAAGCCACGGCAGGACAAACAGCACGAAGATCGCGCTGAACATCAGCAGCACGCCGCCGAGCTTGTCCGGAACCGCGCGCAGGATCGCGTAGAACGGCAGGAAGTACCATTCGGGAACGATATGCGCCGGGGTCTGCATCGGGTTGGCCGGAATGTAGTTGTCCGGGTGGCCCATCGCGTTCGGGAAGAAGAACACCGCCACTGCCAGCAGCAGCAGGAACATCGCAATCCCGACCAAGTCCTTGATCGTGTAGTAGGGATGGAAGGAGATGGTGTCCTGCGGTCCCTTGGCGTCGATCCCGATCGGGTTGTTCGAACCGAAGCGGTGCAGCGCCACGATATGGAGAACAACCACACCGGCAATCAGGAACGGCATCAGATAGTGAAGGGAGAAGAAGCGGTTCAGCGTCGGGTTGTCGACCGAGAAGCCGCCCCAGAGGAAGACCACAATGCTCTCGCCGACAAACGGGATGGCCGAGAACAGGTTGGTGATCACCGTCGCGCCCCAGAAGCTCATCTGACCCCAGGGAAGAACATACCCCATGAAGGCCGTGGCCATCATCAGAAGGAAGATGACGACGCCGAGCATCCACAACAGTTCGCGCGGTGCCTTGTAGGAGCCGTAATACAGTCCGCGGAACATATGAATGTAAACGACGATGAAGAAGAAGCTCGCCGTGTTCATGTGGATGTAGCGGATCAGCCAGCCGTGATTGACGTCACGCATGATGCGCTCGACCGAGCCGAAGGCGTGGTCGACATGAGCGGTGTAGTTCATCGCCAGCACAATGCCGGTGACGATCATGATCACCAGCGCAAGGCCGGCAAGAACACCGAAGTTCCACATGTAGTTGAGGTTCTTCGGAACAGGATAGTCGTACTTCTCGTGATCAAGCATGGAGAACACGGGAAGACGGTGGTCAATCCACCGCACGACCGGATTTGAGAATTTTTCAGCAGACATGGAACCAGTAGCCTCCAGTGAAACTGTCAGATCAACCGATGCGGATCAGGCCGTCGGAAAGAAAGGAATAGGGTGGCACCTCGAGATTCGTCGGTGCGGGACCCTTGCGAATCCGGCCGGAGGTGTCGTAGTGCGAGCCGTGGCACGGGCAGAACCAGCCGTCATACTCGCCCTTTACCTCGCCGGTCTTCTGACCGAGCGGGACGCAGCCGAGATGGGTACAGACGCCGAGAACCACCAGAAGCTCCGGCTTCTGGACACGGGTCTCGTCCTCTTCGGGATCACGCAGCTCGGCGCTGTCGATGGCGTTCGCGCGCGCGATCTCGTCAGCGGTCCGGTGACGGATGAAAACAGGCTTGCCACGCCAGGTGACCGTGATGGCCTGACCTTCAGCGATCTTCGAGACATCAACCTCGGTGCTGGCAAGCGCCAGCGTATCGGCGGCCGGGTTCATCTGGTCGATCAGCGGCCAGGCAACAGCACCGGCACCGACCGCACCCATGGCGTAGGTCGCGACAACGATGAAGTCACGACGATCAGGCTCGTGACCATCGGCGTCCGATGCCCCGGGCTTCGAGTTCGTATTTGCCATTTTTCCCTCTTTCAAAACAGCCCCACACATTCCCGCGCGCGGTCCGAAACGGACCACCACGGAAATCTCCCTCCAGGCTCCTGCCGGGCGGCAGCGGCATGACATGCAAGGCACCTTCAGTCAGCCGCGGTCGTTTTAGCATGAGACGTCCCGGTTTTGCAGTAGATATTGCCATGAAATACGAAAAAATAAGCGCGCTATCCGTCGCACCCCGCGAACCGGACAAAAGGCGGCCGCCGGCGGCTCAGGGCCAGCGCACCTCAGGCGGCAGGCTCATCAGGATTGCCTCGATATTTCCGCCTGTTTTCAGACCGAAAAGCGTGCCCCGGTCATACAGCAGATTGAACTCGACATAGCGTCCGCGCCGGACCAGCTGGTGGTGCCGATCGGCCTCGTCCCAGCTGCGGTCCATGCGCGAACGTACGATTCCCGCGTAACCCTGATGAAACGCCTCGCCGACATCGCGGGTGAAGGCGAAATCGGCGTCGCGGTCGCCGCTGTCCAGATTGTCGTAAAAAATTCCGCCGGCGCCGCGTGGCTCCTGCCGGTGCGGCAGGTAGAAATACTCGTCACACCATTTCTTGAAACGCGGGTAATAGTCAGGATCATGGCCGTCGCAAGCCTGCCGCATCGCCGCATGGAACGCCTCTCCCGCCGCGGCGTCGGGAAAGATCGGCGTCAGGTCGCCGCCGCCGCCGAACCATGCCTTGGTGGTGACGATGAAACGTGTGTTCATATGCGCCGCCGGCACATGCGGGTTGCGCGGATGGGCGACAAGCGAGATTCCCGATGCCCAGAAAGCCCCGTCCTCGCCTGCGCCGGGAATGCGCTGCCGGAATTCCTCGGAAAAGGTGCCATGCACCGTCGAGATATTCACCCCGACCTTTTCAAAGACTCGGCCGTGCATGACGCTCATCACGCCGCCGCCGCCGCCGTCACGCTGCCAGGCCTTGCGCTCGAAGCGGCCGGCATCAAGGCCGTCCTGCCGTTGCTCCGGACATTCCGCCTCAATCGCCTCGAAGGTGGCACAAATCGAATCGCGGAGGCTGGCGAACCATTCGGCAGCGGCAGCCTTCCGGGCATCGAACTTCCGGGCGTCAAACTTCTGGGCGTCGGACGCGCCGTCCTGCGGATGTGTCGTACTATCATTCATGATGGTGGCGATCCGTACTGGTCATCCCGGCGTCATCGCGAAATCGATCAGGTCCTGCCTTGACGGCGCAAAACCCTCACCGACCCAATGGGCCTCGGCGGCGCGTAACATCTCTCCCAGGCACGGCCCCTTGTCAACGCCGTGCGACAATAAATCGGCGGCGGCCAGGGGAAATTCCGGAGGCACCCAGGATGCCAGCATGGCGAGGTGGTCCGGATCCGCGGTGCGGCCGCATCGCGCTGCGGCCACCACCAGCAATGCCGCCGGCGGCAGCTGGTCGCGCACCATGACATAGGCGCCTTGCTGCCAGTCGGGCCCGTTCAGCAGCGCGGCCGTCTGTGCCGGATCACCTGAATCCAGACCGGCGAGAAGCCGGCTGTCCTGCCGCGACAAACGCAGCCGCTGCGCCAGAACGGGCGCACGGCCCGGGGCCGTGAGTGCCGCAAGCCTGACCAACCATGCCTGATGCGGGTCGATCCCGGCGTCAAACCCTGCCTTGTCCGCAAGATGGGCCAGATGTCCGGGCTCGAGCGCGGTGCCGAGAGCATGCGCAGCAATGCCGGTCTCCTGCAAAAGGCGAATTCCCGCCGCGCCATCATCCATGCCGAACAGGCGGCGGCACTCCGCCGCGACGCGTTCGCCCGACAGGCGCGCTGCCGTCGGGGCCGCGTCGCGAAGCGCGGCGGCGGCGGCGGGGTCGATGCCTGCCGACCCGAAACGTGGCAGGAAGCGGCAATAGCGCAGCATGCGGAGCGCATCTTCTTCCACCCGCTGCGCGGCATTTCCGGCAAAACGCAGGGTGCCCGATTCCAGATCGGCACGTCCGCCCAGCGGGTCGTCAATCTGGCCGTCGGCATCAATATAGATGGCGTTGATGGTGAAGTCCCGGCGCGACGCGTCTGCCTTCCAGTCGTCACTGAATCCGACCACCGCATGCCTGCCGTCGGTCTCGAGATCGACCCGGGTTTGCGTCACCTCGATGGGCCCGCCTATACCGGCGTTGGCCGAATCTGAATTGGCCGCATCCGGATTGGCGCCACCCGGTCGGGCCGGGCTGAGGACCGTCACCGTGCCGTGCGACAGCCCGGTCTCGATCACACGAATCCCGTCGGCGCGGCAGGCATCAGCAAATGCATCGATCGGGGCGGCGACAGCCATGTCGATATCGCCGATCGGCAGGCCCGCCAGCCAGTCCCTGACCGCGCCACCGACAATCCGGGCCTCGTACCCTTCCGCGCGCGCCAGATCGAACAGCCGCGCGGCCAGTGGCGGCACCGGAAAGGCGGCCGGACCGGGCTCAGTCGTTGCCGCCATCCGTGCCTCCGGAGAAATTCCCTGACGAGATTTTTCCGTCCTTCAATGTCGCCGGCTCATAAGCAGTCCAGGGGGCCGATGCTCCGCTTTCAAGAAGCACAGCGCCGACGAAGAACACCGCAAGCCCGACAAGCGCCCCGATGATATGCGAGATATCGATCCCGGCAGTCTTGTGGGGGATTTCTCCACGCGCCTTGGCCCGGCGCGCCTGAATCATCTTCACAAGGCTCATCACCAGAATGGCGGCCATGATGGCAATGGCAATGATGATATAGCGACGCATGATCAGCCCCTTCTGCTGCCGGTCCCAGCTTTCTGCGACATCCGTTTGCCGAGATCGACAAGAATGGAGGCCGAAAGCCCCCAGATATTATACTGGTTATCCTCGATCACCCAGACCTCGCGGCGCTGCCCCTCGCGGATATAGCTCCGCCGGACATGCCGTTGCGGGTCGATCAGCGGACCCAGTGGCAGGACAAGCACCTGCGCCACCTCGTCCGGCGCGGCGCGCAGGGTCACGTCGGGATCGACCAGCCCCACAACCGGCTGCACGACAAATCCCACCGGGCTTCTGACCGTATCCAGCCCGCCAAGAATTTCGACACTGGACCGCGGCAGGGACACTTCTTCATCCGCCTCGCGCAGCGCTGTCGCCACCAGATCAGGATCGGCGGTATCGACCTTGCCGCCTGGAAAGGAGATCTGGCCCGCGTGATGGGCAAGGTGATGCGCCCGTTCTGTCATGATCACATGCCAGCCGTCACGGCGTTGCATCAACCCGACTAGCACCGCCGACGGCCTGCCCGCCGTTTCCTTGAGCCGCGCCGGTACAGGATTGAGACAGCCAGTTTCCAGAGGGAGGCGGGCCATGTCGGTCACCGGTCTTCTCCCTCCAGCGCAAAAAAGGCCCCGCCGCTCCAGACACCCATCAGGCCGTCCGGTCCAGGCTGGCTCATTTCGGCGAGCTCATAGAATACCGGCCTTGCCACCAGCGCCTCGAGACCGTCTCGCACCATGATATAGGGGCGCAGGTCCTCGCCACCTTGAGGCGGCATACGCATGGCCAGCGGATTGCCCGGGCCGAGATGAACCTCGTCATCGACATTCGTGCGAAAGGTGAGTTGCTGTGCCTCGCCCGCGCCGCTAACGGCAAGCGCCGTGATGATAAAAGGCGCGTCCTCAACCTCAATACGGCCCCGCTCCACCGGTGTCACAAGCCAGTAGCTGCCATCCGCCTCGCGCCGCAGCACCGTTGAAAACAGCTTCACCAGCGCCGGACGGCCGATCAGCCCACCCTCATGGTACCAGCTGCCGTCGGCGGCGATGCGGATATCGAACTCCTGCGGTGTCGGCTGACGCAGTTCCTTGAAAGCCCGGTCGTGCGCGGCAGCCTTGCCCGAGCCCGCGGCACCGCCGGCATGTGTGTCTTGATCATTCATCATGAATTCAGTCTAGCGTGAAGACGGGCGAAGAAACATTCCCCGCAGGCAAATTTCCGGGCGGCGTATCGTCACCCGTGGCCTGTCTTCCGGTTTGCTGTACTGCGGTGTATCCGTGCATTGACAGGAAATTAACCTTGATGTGACAGAATGGAAGCCGGGCCAACTCATAAATGGTGAGAATGCGCCCGCTCACACCCGCAATTCAAGGGAT